>ENA-ORCW01000040-ORCW01000040.1-marine-metagenome-genome-assembly--contig:-NODE-40-length-262426-cov-7.118979_pt1 | contig 262426 bp, 230 predicted proteins | sample MGYA00237784_ERZ508517 | MGnify/ENA primary metagenome ERZ508517 (study PRJEB26187, sample SAMN06268979) | marine metagenome | isolation source: Tt ae E1 feedstock associated aerobic enrichment on... | reverse complement strand
TGTACACGGTTGTATCGGTCTGGCTCGGCACCCACTGGATCGAAATCACCTTCGTCGCCTGCATGGGCGCCGTCATCGGTGCCGGTTGCATCGCCAGTGCCGAACAGATCGAATATGGACGGCTGATGGAGCGCTCGCGCCAGCTCGACCGGCGCATGGCGGCCGTTGCCGAGCGCGAGCGCATTGCCCGCGACCTCCACGACGTGCTCGGCCATACCCTCAACATGGTCACGCTGAAGGCCGACGTCGCGGTACGCCTCGTCGACCAGGACCCGGCGCGGGCGCGGCGTGAAATGGAAGAGATCCGCGATGCCGGGCGCCAGGCGCTGAAGGATGTACGCGAGACCGTGGCCGGCATGGCCTCGACCACCCTTGATGTCGAGCTCGCCGCCGCCCGCAGCGCGCTGGACAGTGCCGGCATCGTCCTGACGACCAGGGGTATTCCTCCGCAGATTGACGGCCATATGTCGAAGACGCTGGGCTTCTGCCTGCGCGAGGCGGTCACCAATATCATCCGCCATGCCGGCGCCCGCCACGCCATTATCGACTTCGCCGGCGGCGAGGACGAATTGGCGATTACGATCGAGGATGACGGTAGTGGCACGGTCCTCGCCGAAGGCTCCGGTCTCAACGGCATCCGCCAGCGGCTGCAGGCGATTGGCGGCCGGCTCGATACCGGCCTGTCGGCCGCTGGCGGCGTGCGTCTGGTGCTGACCGTGCCGGAAGGGAGCGCGGCATGATCCGGATCGTGCTCGCCGAGGACCAGGCGCTGCTGTGCGGGGCACTGGCGACGCTGCTGTCGCTGGAACAGGATATCGAGATCGTCGGCCAGGCCGCCGATGGCGAGGCTGCCTGGGCGCTGGTTACGGCGGAAAGGCCGGACGTGCTGGTCACCGACATCGAGATGCCGGGAATGAGCGGGATCGAGATTGCCGCTAAGATCCGCGCCGAAGACCTTCCTGTCCGGGTGCTGATCGTCACCACCTTTTCCAGGCCGGGTTACCTGCAGCGATCGCTGCAGGCCGGCGTCTCCGGCTATGTGCTGAAGGACACGCCGAGCGAGGAACTCGCCGGCGCCGTGCGCAAGGTCGCCGCCGGCGGCATTGCTGTCGATCCGGCGCTCGCCGGTGCTGCCTGGACCGCGCCGGATCCGCTCAGCGATCGCGAGCGCGAGATCCTGCGCCTTGCCGAGGCCGGCCGCATGAACAAGCAGATCGCCCATGAGCTCGGCCTGTCGCTCGGCACCGTGCGCAACTACATCGCCTCGGCGGCGCGCAAGCTCGGCGCCGTCAACCGCATCGAGGCGTTCCGCATCGCGCGTGAAAACGGCTGGCTCTAGTCCAGAGAGGGCAGCAACCGCCACATCACGTCGAGCACGGCGCCACCGAGCCGGGCACAGCGCTCCGGCGACCAGCCATAATCATGGTCGGGCGTTTCCATCGTGTCCTTGAACGGCATTTCCAGCGTCATCGCGAGGCAGCCAAAGGTCTTGGCGATGTAATTGGTGCAGATCGCCAGGTTGGCGCTGCCCGGTGCATCGACCGGATAGCCTTTTTCGGTCTGGAAATCTGGGCTGACCTCGGCATAGGTGTTGCGGAACAGGTCGAGCAGGGCCTGGTCCTTCTCGCTCCAGCCCTCGATGCCTTCGGCCCCGGCGATGAAATTATAGGGCAGGGCTTCGTCACCATGGACGTCGAGTGACAGGGCGACGCCGGTCTCTTTCATCTTGTTCAGGACATGGAATACTTCCGGGCTCTTCTCGAGGCTGGCCTTGTCCCACTCGCGGTTGAGATTAGTGCCGGCGGCATTGGTGCGCAAATGACCGCGGGCGGAGCCATCCGGGTTCATGTTCGGCACGGCGTAGATCACCGCCTTTTCAAGGAGCGCCCGGCTGGTCCCGTCCGTCTCGTCGAGCAGGCGCTCGACGAAGCCCTCCATGTACCATTCCGCCATCGGCTCGCCCGGATGCTGGCGTGCGAAGACCCAGAGTGCCTTCTTCCCGTCAGCCGCCTCGCCGACGACGTCGATGCCGGCGCGCTCGAGGATGAGGCGGAACCCGGCGCGCACCAGCTCCTGGTCGTCGACGATGAGCACGCGGAGCGCGTCGCCCGCGTCGCCCGTCACGCCCGCACCCCGGCCGGCAGCTCGGCGTGCACGCGCCAGCCCTGCGCGGCGGGGCCCGCCTCGACGGTGCCGCCGTACAGCGCGACGCGCTCGCGCATGCCGAGCAGGCCGTGACCGCCCCGGTCGATTCCGGTCGCAGCACCGGTGCCGTCGTCGGTGACCGTCACGGCGACCCCGTCGGCATCGGCGGTGATCGCGACGCTCGCCGAGCGCGCGGACGCGTGCCGGCGCACGTTCGTGAGCGCCTCCTGCACGACGCGGTAGACGGCCAGCCCCGGGCCCGCCGGGAGCCCGGCCACTCCGTCATCGATCGTGTAGGTCACCTCGATGCCGGCGGCTCGCGCCTGCGCGATGAGGTCGGGGATGCGGTCGATTCCCGGCACCGGCGCGAGCCCGGCATTTTCGTCTTCGCGCAGGAGCGCGACGACCCGGCGCACCTCGTCGAGCGAGTCGCTGCCGATGCTCCGGATCGTCTCGAGCGCGGACCGCACCGCGGCGGGATCGTCGTCGACGACCTGCGCGGCGGCACCCGCCTGCACGATCATCACGCTCATCGAGTGGCCGAGGATGTCGTGCAGCTCGCGCGCGATGCGCGAGCGCTCCTCCGCCACCGCCTCGAGCGCCGCACGGCGCGACTCGGCCTCGGAGCGTTCGGCGCGCACCGCGGCACGCACGGCCCGCGCCTCCGATCGCCGCACGCTGAGTGCGATGAGCAGCACCGCGAGCAGTATGCCCCAGTGGAAGAGGATCTCGCCCGGCTCTTGGAGGTACGGCACGGTGAGGTCGGCGACGACCACCGTGAGCACGACGCTGCCGCATACCGCGACGCCGACGCGCGGGGCGCCGAACCGCGCACCCGAGTAGAGGGCGAGATACATCGGCACGAGCTGGCCGAAGAAGATGATCTGCAGGTCGCCCGCCGTGGCGACCCCGAGCAGCACCCACGTCAGGGGCACCCCGACGAGGGCGATCGTCGCGGTGCGACGCAGGGCGAGCAGGGCGGCACCCACCACGATGCCCACGGTGCTGACCACCGGCGAACCGGTGCCCTGCACCGACACGAACGGCACCCAGACCTCCGCCAGGCCGGCCGTCGCGACGACGGCCGCGAGCACGATGTCGACCACGAGGTCGCGACGACGGGAACGCTCCACGATCGCAGGCTAGCGCTCGCGCATCCGCACCGGAATCAACCCGGGATGACATCTCCTGTCGACCGGGGCAGATCGGGTCGGCACGACGGTCGGATGCCCGTGACGCCGGCCCGGCCGTACCTTCCGAGCAGACGCCGCGGAACGGCCGCGGCACGCATCGAGGAGGACCCCATGTCCCGCACCGCACTCCCCGGCATCCGCCGCGCAACGGTCGCCGTCTCGCTCGTGGGCGGCATCACCCTGGGCGTCGTCGGCCTGCTGCTCCAGCCCGCGTTCGCCGACGACCCGAGCGAGTACGTGCGCGTGCTCGCCGACTCGCCGACCGCCGGTATCGCGCTCCAACTGTTCGCGTTCTCGCAGGTCTTCTGGGCGATCGGACTCATCGGCCTCGCGCACGCGGCGAGCCACCGCGCCCGCGTCACGAGCGTCATCGGCGCGGTGCTCGGAGGCCTCGGCGCGTTCGGCCACGCGGTCTTCGCAGGCGCGTCGCTCGTCGGCCTCGCCATGGCCGAGTACGCGGTCGCCGCCGGCGACCCCGAGGCCGCGCTCGCCGCCGCGGAGGCGACGCAGGGCGGCGCGTTCACCCCGTTCCTCGCCTGCGGCCTGCTGGGCACCGTGCTGGGTGTCGTGTTCGTCGCCATCGCGACGCTCCGCGCGCGCACCGCGCCGCTGTGGGTGCCGATCGCCATGTTCGGCTGGGTCGCCGTGGAGTTCGTGCTGTCGAACTTCCTGTCGGGCGAGTGGATGACCTACGCCTCCGGCGTGCTCGGCGTCATCGCCTTCGGCGGCGCAGCCGTGGCCATCTGGCGCGGCGGCCGCGGCCCCTGGACAACGGTGCGCGAGGCAGAGCTCGAGACGGCTCCCGACGCGACGCCCGTGCAGACGGCGACCGCCTGAGCCCCGCGAACGACGAGAGGGTCGGATGCCCGTGGCATCCGACCCTCTCTCATGCGAGGCGCTGCCGCCACCCTCGTGCCTTGGCCGACCACGCCTCCCCGAGTCGAACGCTGCGCGAGGTGATCGACGCGCGCCGTGCCGCTCGACACGCGCTTGCGAAGTACGCGGACCGCAACCCGAGGCTGTTCGGCTTCAATGCCACCCCATGGGAGAACTCACTTCAGGCGGACGTTGCGACGCGAGGCGAGACGCGATCGGCCAACGCCGGGCGCACCGTCGACCAGGAGATGACCCGGAACGCTTGGGTCGTCGGGGGCTGCTGCATGGATCTGTGACATCTGAGATCGCTTGCCCGGGTGGGCAGGCTGGAAGGATGTCTTCGTGCCCAAGCCCTATCCCCGTGAGTTCCGTGAGGACGTCGTCCGGGTCGCTCGGAACCGTGAGCATGGTGTGACGCTCGCGCAGGTCGCGCGTGACTTCGGGATCCATGAGATGACGTTGACGAAGTGGCTGCGCCAGGCCGATGTCGAAGACGGCGTGAAGCCGGGCGTGACGTCCGATCATGCGCGGGAGCTGCGTGAGCTCAAGCGCCGGAACCGGCTGCTCGAGCAGGAGAACGAGGTGCTGCGCCGTGCGGCGGCGTACCTGTCGCAAGCGCAGCTGCCGGGAAAAGGCTCTACCCGCTCGTAAGCGAGCTCGCCGCTGCCGACGCCCCGATCCGGGTGCCGGTGGCGGTGACGTGCCGGGTGCTCAAGCTCCACCGTCAGCACTACTACGCGTGGCTGGCCAAGCCGGTCACCGACGCCGAACTGGCCGAGGCGTTCCTGGCGAACGCGCTCTTCGACGCGCACCGCGACGATCCGGAGTTCGGGTACCGGTTCCTGCCCGACGAGGTCCGCGACGCCGGCTACCAGGTCAGCGAACGGACGGTGTGGAAGGTGTGCGCCGACAACGGCTGGTGGAGCGTGTTCGGCAAGAAGAAGCGCGGCCGGAAGACCAAACCGGGCGCGCCGGCACATGACGACCTCGTGCGGCGGCAGTTCCGCGCGGACGGGCCGAACCGGCTCTGGCTGACGGACCTGACCGAGCACCACACGAGCGAAGGCAAGCTGTACCTCTGCGCGATCAAGGACGTGTGGTCCAACCGGATCGTCGGGTACTCGATCAGCGACCGGATGGAATCACAGATCGTCGTCCACGCGCTCGAGTCCGCGATCGCCCGCCGCGGCGTCAAGGTGACCGGGTGCGTGCTGCACAGCGATCGCGGCGGGCAGTTCCGTTCACGGAAGCTGCAGCAGGCCCTGTTCCGCCACCGCATGACCGGGTCGATGGGACAGGTCGGCGCCGCCGGCGACAACGCTGCGATGGAGTCCTTCTTCAGCCTCCTGCAACGCAACGTCCTCGACCGGCAGAAATGGGCCACAAGAGAGCAGCTACGGATCGCGATCGTGACCTGGATCGAGCGGACCTACCACCGCCGTCGACGGCAACAACGACTCGGGCGACTCACCCCGATCGAGTTCGAGATAATCATGAGCCAGGCGCCCGCCCTGGCCGCCTAACCAACTGTCACAGAACCGTGCAGCAGCCCCTAACGGCGGGTAGAGGGCGCGCAGTAGCGGACACCCGCCGAGCAGTGCGTCACGCATCATCCTCGAAATGGCGGCTTCCAACGTTCACGTAGTAGACCCGTCGAGACAGGTCGCTTGGAGGTCCCGACAACGATCACGATGCATGGGATCATGACTCCGCCTCAGACGGTGGAGGACGCCAAGCCGATACAAGCTCGTCGAGCATCGCGGGATCGGAGCCAGGCCAGCGACTCTCAAGCGCTTGCCTCAGTCCCCCATCTTCCGATAGGTCAAGGGCGGTGCGGATGGTCCGTGTGGCTTCGTCAAAGTACTCATCATCGGGCGCACCAACGCTTGAGCCCATGTGTAGCGGGTCGTGGCGATACAGGATCTCGGCGTAGGCACTGTGCACGCCCTCCCACCACTGCCTGAGCTTGGCGTCAGTCATTTTCTTCACCCCCCAGCCTCAAGGATGTCGAAAATGTGCTGCTTGAAGTCTGGCCTGCCGTAGGTCGTTACCAGCTGTCCGTCGGGACGGAGGACCACGACGGCGTCATCTGCGATGTGCACGAAGTTCCCGCTGCCCTGCTCGAGAACGACCTTCGGGTTGGCGACCGTGTCGCGCAACGTCGAGGGCGAGACACCCCGGTTAATGGCCTGGTTCAGCCCGTGCGACGGGTTCTTGGCCCCGCGAAACCCCTGGATCCTGAGTCCTGGATTCTCAACGACCGTGCCCAGTCCGTACTTCTTGCCGACCAGACTCGTCGTTGTCTTTGCGGCCGAGCTAGTGCTCCCCCCACAGTTGTGCGTCAGGAGCGCGAATCCGCCGGCGCCCACGTAGTACGTGTGGTCGACCGCGACGGTGAGGTTGTGCACCGTCTGCGCCCGCCGCTCGTGCGCGACCGCGGTGATCTGCACCCACGTGCCCGCACTGGTCTGCAACCACTGCCCCGCCCGCAGCTGGCCGGCATCGACCCACACCCCGGCATCCGGCACCCAGAACGGATGCCCCGCAGTCGCGACCACACTCCCGGACTCCCCACCCGCGTCGGTCACGGTGACCGTGGCCAGGTCCTTCACCCCGTCACCGGTGATCAGCCGCACCACCTCACGCGGCGCCGACTCCCCCGTCACCGGATCCGACGCCAACACCCCGTCCCTGAGCCCGACCTCCTCTACCGGCACCTCAGAGCCGTCGCACCCGGTGACGGCACTCGCAGCGCCATTGTCGGCAACAGCCAGCATCGGGGCTGCCGGCAGCACCACCACCGCCACCACGACACCCGTCAGCGCACGGGCCACCCACCGACGCAGAACAAGCCGAGCGGATGCCACCCCCGCAGCCTCCCACGACCTCACCGCTGCACGATCGACCGCTCCACAGCCTCACCGGCAACGGGCGACAGATACCCGGAGCTGGCCGGCTACGAGGCATCCGACGGCCCCTACCGCCCCCGCCGCGCGAAGGTCATGCGCGCGGTCGTGCTCGTCGCACTCGCCGCCATGCTGCTGCCGCTCGTGCTCTCGGCGGTGTCGGTCGCCCGCTCGACCGCGGCCCGCGCCTGCTTCGTCTACGTCGAGACCTACGTGCCCGACGCCGCCGCCTCCCACGTGCGCTTCGACCTCTTCGAGGAGACCGGCGCCGGCTGGCAGTGCGACTGGATCACCACCAGCGGCGTCACCCACCACCTCGGCAACCTCGGGCTGATCCCGTCGGGCGCAGTCGTGCCGCCCGGGGTGCGGACCTGAGCGACTCTGCAGTGAACTGAAGTCAAATCCACGAACAAAGTCGACCGCCGATCCCACTCGAGCGGCTGAGACCGACTGGCGAGCAAGTGATCCGCGACTACTGCCCTGGTTTCGTCCACGTCATGATCTCGTCCCTCGCCATACCGCGGGATGGAAGGCGATCCCACCACCAATACCCCTCGCGTTGTGGAAGATCTGCGAAGGACCGCAGTACGCCGGCGTGGTCGGGTTCGCTGAATGAGAGGTAGTTCGCGTCCGCTGCAGCCAACTCAAGTTGGATTCGTGTAGCTACTTTTGATGGCACCCGCGCAATCCCTTCGGCAATAAAGTCACGGAGGATCAGCGCTGCGACTAAGTCGTGAGCACCCCACGCAATGTCGGACGGCGGTTTGCTCGCTTCGTCAACGAAGCGAGTCACATGCAACTTCCACGCCCGAAGTAGCTCGGCCATGCTCGACGAGCGACCATGTGACATGTCCACCATGACCTCTTCGAGATCGCTTGCCATGCGCTACCTGCCGACGTAGTAGGACGTGCTTCTCAGCGGAAGATCCTCGTTGACTATCACGCGGACTCCGTTGAACTCGACCCGAACCGAGTTCTGCCCATCGATCCGAACAGCTGTGCCGCGCTGAAGAGCCTCTCGGATCTCACCGTACGATGGCCGATTCGGGAGGTCCCCAGCGCCGACGTGCTGATACGTAAGCTGAGCTAGCTCATCAATATCGTAGTCCGCAGCCGCCCCATCGGGCTCGTAACCGCGAGCACCGCCAGCTTCTGACGCGTCTGGCCCATTCCGGTTCATTACTTCCATGCGGCTGTCGCCGTTGGCGTGCTGGGCGAGGCTGCTTGCACTAATACCGACCGTCGCGACCCCAGCGGTGACGAGCCCGGCTGAGGCTGTGATGGCGGCGACCCCGGGGATGCATCCAGCGCCCGCTGTCGCGAGGCAGCCACCTGCGCCGCCAAGGATCCCGGCGCCTCCTGCGTAGATCTCCCAGATCCCCAGAAGCAAGGTTGTGGTTTCGGCCGGATTGCGGAGCGCCGCGTTGCCGAATGATACGACCGCGTTGACCGTGTCCGCCGTCGCCTTCCAGACCTTGTCACCGACAAGTTCCGAGACTGTCGATGCGAGCTCCGGATTCCGTCGAGCGGTGTCCGCGAGCCTGTCGTCTCGCCACTGCCGGTAGAAGCGCTCCCGCCGCCGGACCCATCCGGCAGGAAGCGGGTCGCGTACAGCCCGTCCGGGTCGGCCCAGGTGTGGGGGTTGTTGTACCCGTACGCGTATCCGTTCCACTGCTGCGGGATCGCGGTGTCCAGGACAGGGTCGACGCTGATGAACCGCCCCAGGGCCTCGTCGTACTACCTGGCGCCGAGGAGGGTCAGTCCGGTGCTGGTGTCGCGGGTCTTGCCGAGGAACTGGGTATCCCCTGGCACCGTGCCCGTGGTCGAGGCGCCACGGGTCGCACCGAACGGGTCGGTGTACAGGCGTTGCACACTGCTCCCGCTCCAGACGGTGTTCGGGACCGCGGCGACCGGGGTGCCGTGCCGATCGGCGACCAGGCTGGTGACGTTGCCCATCCCGGACCCGGTACGGACCGCGACCGTGACCCCGGCGAACGCGTAGTACCGGGTGGCGCTGACCGTGCCATCCTGCCCGACGTGCACCTCCTGCCCACCCGGCAGGTACACCGTCGTGCCGCTGCCGTCGGCACGCACCAGCCGGTCCCCGGACGCGTCGTACACCATCGACACGTCGACACCGGCGGTGACGAGTTCGCCCTCGGCGTCCCACCCGAACCCGGTCGCGTCACCACCGGTGGTGATCGTGTCGCGGTTGCCGGCCCCGTCGTAGGTGTACTCGGTGACGTCCGGGGTGCCACCGTCGGGGGTGGTCGTGACGGTGGTGACCTGGTGCGGGCCGGCACCGTCCTGACCGTGGGCGTACTCGGTGGTCGTGGCGGTGCCGTCGACGTCGTGGGTGACCTGGCTGGTGCGGTTGCCGAGCGGGTCGTACTCGTACTCGGTCCAGTACGGTGCCGCCCCGCCGATGTCACCTGCTGTGACCTGCCCTGCGGTGCGGTCGCAGTTGCCGTGCAGCGGGGTGAACGCCAGCGTCAGACGGGCGAGGCCGTCGTAGTCGAAGCACTGATGATCCTGCCCGTCCACGCCGGGGTGGGGTTCCGCGGTCGGGGTGTCGGTGATGCTGGTCACGTTGCCGGCCGGGTCGTACGCGTAGGTCAGGTCGACGTCGGTGCCGTCCATGCGTATGCGGCGCCAGGGAACCCCCGCCACGGTGGACGAAAACGACGAGAGGGTCGGATGCCCCGTGGCATCCGACCCTCTCGATCGTGCGTGTGGCGCCTACTCGGCGTCCTTGGCGGCGGCCTTCTTGCGGGCCGGCGCCTTCTTCTTCGGCTTCTCCTCGACCGGGGCCTCCTCGGCGGCGGGCTCCTCGGCGGGCGCCTCCTCCATGGCGGGCTCCTCGACGACGGCGTCGGCCTCGGGGGCATCCGCCTCGTCGTCACCCGGAACCGCGGTGAACTCGGAGAGGTCGACGACCGCGCCGTTGGAGTCCTTCACGACGGCCTTGCCGAGCACGATCGCGAGCGTCTTGTTGCGCGCGACCTCGCCGACCATGGCCGGGATCTGGCCGTTCGAGCTGAGGGCCTGCACGAACTCGTTCGGGTCCATGCCGTACTGCGCGGCGCCCTGCACGAGGTACTGGCTGAGCTCCTCCTGGCTGACCTGCACCGACTCCTTCTCGGCGATCGCGTCGAGCACGATCTGCGTCTTGAAGGCCTTGGTGCTCGACTCGGTGACCTCGGCGCGGTGCTCGTCGTCCTCGAGACGACCCTCGCCCTCGAGGTGGCGGTGCACCTCGTCTTCGATGACCGACTCGGCGACCGGCACCTCGACGAGCTCGAGGAGCTTGTCGACGAGCAGGTCGCGGGCCTGGGTGCCCTGGCCGAACACCTTCGACTTCGAGACCTGCTCGACGAGGCTCGCCTTGAGCTCGTCGAGGGTGTCGAACTCGCTGGCGATCTGCGCGAAGTCGTCGTCTGCCTCGGGGAGCTCGCGCTCCTTCACGGCGGTGACGTTGACGGTGATCTCGGCGGTCTCGCCCTGGTGGTCGCCACCGAGCAGCTTCGACTCGAAGGTCGTGGTCTCGCCCGCGGTGAGCGAGTCGAGCGCCTCGTCGATGCCCTCGAGCAGCTCGCCCGAGCCGATCTCGTACGACACGCCCGACGCGGTGTCGACCTCGGCGCCGCCGATGGTGGCGACCAGGTCGAGGGTGACGAAGTCACCGGTGGTGGCGGGGCGGTCGACCGTGATGAGCGTGCCGAAGCGGGTGCGCAGGCGGTCGAGCTCCTCGGCCACCTCGTCGTCGCCGACCTCGACCGCGTCGACGGTCAGCTCGACGGCGTCGTACTCGGGCAGCTCGATCTCGGGGCGCACGTCGACCTCGATGGCGAGCAGCAGGTCGCCCGAGAAGTCCTTGTCGCTGGGCCACTCGACGATGTCGGCCTCCGGGCGGCCGAGCGGGCGGAGCTTGTGCTCCTCGATCGCGGAGCGGTAGAAGCCGTCGAGGCCCTCGTTGACCGCGTGCTCGAGCACGGCGCCCTTGCCGACGCGCTGGTCGATGATGGGCGGCGGCACCTTGCCCTTGCGGAAGCCGGGGATGTTGACCTGCTCGGCGATGTGGCCGTAGGCGTGCGTGATGCTGGGCTTGAGCTCCTCCGGCGTCACCGTGATGGTGAGCTTGGCGCGGGTCGGGCTCAGCTTCTCAACCGAAGTGGTCGGCATGGAACGGTTCTCCTGAATTCGTGGAAGTTCGAGACGGTCGAGCGACTCGTCGGGGCGACAGGATTCGAACCTGCGACCTCCCGCTCCCAAAGCGGGCGCTCTAGCCAAGCTGAGCTACGCCCCGAGTCGGCACTCAACTCGTGCGTCTCCCGTGCGGGCGCGCCGAAACGCATCCGTGCACGGAGACAACCCGAACGAGTCTACTGCACGCGTTCCGCGGGCGCGCGGGGCGGGCGGCCGCGCACTCCTGCACAGGTCGGCGGCACGCGCGGTCGTCCACATGAGCGAGGCATCCGCCACGCGGCATCCGTGCTCTGGCAGCATTCAGCCATGAGCGACGCGCGTGCGCCACGACCCGGACTCCGCCGATGGCCCGAGAGGCCCGAGCACCTGGTCGACACGACCCGGTGCCCCGCCTGCTTCACGCCGCTTGCGTCGTCGACGTGCGCCGCCTGCGGGCTCGAGCTCGGCGTGCCGCGGTCGGGCGAGCTGCTCGAGGCGTCGCGCGCGGTGTTCTCGGCCGAGCAGGGGCGGCAGGCGCTCATCGCCGAACTGCGAGCCGAGCAGGCCGAGCGCGCCCGTGCCGCGGTCGGTGTCACATCCGCTGCTCCCCCTGCTGCCCCGGCCGCCTCGGCTGCTTCCCCGGCTGCAGGGCGGGCGGATGCCTCCGGCGAGTCGCCCGCTCCCGCCGCAACGACGCCCGCGCCGGCGCCCGACGCCGCCGCACCCGCCGCACCCGCGGAGCCGCGCCGGACGCGCTCGGGCGTGCAGGTGCTGCTGCTCTCCATCGGCGTGATCCTGACGTCGGTCGCCGCCGTGGTGTTCCTGTTCGTCGCCTACCTCGTCGCGTCACTCGAGGTGCGCTCGGTGATCATCGGACTCGCGAGCGTGCTCGTGCTGGGCGTCGCGTGGCTGCTGCGCCGGCGCGGACTCGCGGGCACCGCCGAGGGCGTCGCGGTCGTCGCGGTCGTGCTGCTGCTGCTCGACGTCTGGATCGTGCGGGCGAACGCGCTGTTCGGCACCGACCTCATGGATGCGCGCGCCTACAGCGGCGTCGCGCTGCTCGTGCTCGCGGGCGTGCTGCTCGCCGCACGACGGGTGACGAGTGTACGCGTGCCCGGCTGGACCGCCGCCGGTCTCGTGCCCGCCGCGGTGTTCCTGCTCGCGTCGACGGTGTCGGACGACGGGGCGACCGCCACCTGGGCGGGCGGCGTGGCAGCGCTCGCCGTCAGTGCGGCCGCGTGGTTCCTGCCCGCGTCGGTCTCGCGCGCCATCGCGGTGGGGGCCGGCACGCTCGGCGGTCTGCTCGGGCTCGCCGCCGCGCCGTGGACGGGCGAGGTGCCCGTGCTCTGGTCGCTCTGGGCGATCGCCGCCCTGTGGGGCGCGTGGTCGCTCATCGCCGGTGCGCGTCCCGCAGAACGGCTGCGCCCCGAAGCCGCGAAGGCGGGCGCCCTGCTCGCCGGCATCGCGGCGGCGCTCGGCCCGGCGCTCGAGATCGCCGACCGGGTGGCCGAGCCCACCGCCGTCTGGCTCGCACCCGCTGCGGCGGGGGCGGTCGCGATCGGTGCGGCAGCCGTGCGACTGCTGCCGCTCCCCCGCGTGTCGGGGCTGGCGCCGTGGGCCGCGGTGCCCGCGCTCGTCGTCGCCGCGGGCGCGGCCTTGTTCGCGCTGCCGTTCGCCGTGCTGACGGTGGTCGACCGCGTCACCGCGTCGGAGTTCCTCTCGGCATCGGGTACGGGTCGCGAAGTCGCGCTGGCCAGCGCGGCCGCCGCGATCTCGCTGGGTGCGGCCACGCTGGCAGTGACCTTCCTGCTCCGGGCGGGGCGCCGCTTCCTCCCCGTTCCCGTCGCACTGCTCGCGGCCGCCGTGTTCCCGTTCGCGGCGAGCCTCGATCGGGCCGCCTGCGTCGGCGTGCTGCTGCTCGCGGCTGCTGCCGCGCTCGCCGCGTGTGCCGCGCTCGGCGTCTCGACGACGGTGCGTGTCGTGCTCGCCACGGGCGGCGGGCTCGCGATCGTCGTGGCGCTGCTGACCGTGGCATCCGACCCCGTGCTCTTCTCGGCGACGGTCGCCGCGGTGGTCGTGCTCGCGGTGGCCGGCCGCGTGCTCTCGCGAGCGGTCTGGCCGTCGGGAGCGGTCGCGACGGCCGACGCGGTGCACGTCGTGGTCGCCGCGCTGGGCGCCGTGGCGATCTTCTCGGGTGCGCCGGCCGTGCTCGACGAACTCGGCGCGGCGATTCCGGCGGAGTGGGACGCCGCTGCTGCGTGGGGCGCGGCCGGCGCCGCCCTGTGCCTGCTGGTGGCCGGCGTGACCTGGCGTGTGTGGCGGGAGGCCGACCTGCTGGCGGCCTCGGTGCCGCTCGCCTCGGCGGCGATCCTCGCCGCGACGACGACGGTGTTCGCCGGGGACGACCTCACGCGCGGCCCGGTGGCGCTGCTCGTCACCGTGGCGGCGGTCGCGTGGCAGTGGACGGGCCGCGCGAGGCCTGTGCGGGTGGCGCTCGCGCTCGCCGCCCCGATCGGCGCGCTCCTCACGGCGATCGCGTTCGTCGGCGACGGGCTGCACCGCGACGACCTCGCCGACACCGCTGCGGCGATCGCCGTGACGATCTCCGCGGGCGTGCTGCTCCTGCTGCCCGAGTCGCCACGCGCTCCGCGCCTGTTCTGGGCCGGCGGCGTCGCGCTCGCTGCCGCGGCGACGATCGGGATGGTCGTGCTCGGCGACACGCCCGCATGGCTGCCGCTGCTGCTGCTCGCGCCGACCCCGGTGCTCGTGGCGGCCTCGGCCGGCGACGTCGTGACCGGTCCGTGGCGCCACCTGTCGTGGGGGTCGGTGGCCGTCGCGATCGCGGCGGCCTGGTCGGGCTCGGCGACGCTCGGTGCGGATGCGGTCGAGGCGTACTCGCTGCCGCCCGCGATCGCGCTCGCCGCCGTCTGGCTGCTGCTCAACGCACGACACCATCCGGATGCTCCGCCCGAGCGCTCGGCCACCGCGCTCGCGACCGGGGCCGTGGCGACGGCGCTGCTGCCGTCGGCCGTGGTCGCCGACGATGTGGTGCGGGCGTTCGCGGTCGTGGGTGTCGGCATCGCGCTCGTCATCGCGGGGTACGTGCTGCCGCTGCGCGTCGCCGGCGCCCGCATCGTCGCGATCGCGTTCAGCACCGGGTGGGCGGGCACGGCCGTCGCGAGCGCCGTGGCGGGCATCGCCGCCGCACGCTCCGACAGCACCCTCCTCCCGCCCGAGCTGTGGGGCGCGGTCGCGCTCGTCGCCGGCGTCATCGCCGCGGTCGGCTGGGTGCGCCGCGAGCCGGGACCTGCGGCAGCGGCCGAGTGGCTGATCGCCGCATCCGTCGCGGTCGCCGTCGTGCCGGTGCTCGCGGCGCTCACCGGCACCGTGGACGAGTGGCGCGTGATCGTCGTGCTCGCGGTAGTGGCGCTGCTGCACATCGGCGCCGCGTGGGCGACCCGGCGTCCGTTCGCCGGCCCGGTCGTGCGCTGGACGACGCTCGCGGTGCTCGTCGTGGTCGCGATCGCCGCGCTCGCGGCCGACGTCGTGCGCCCTGCGGACCCCGTGACGGCGAGCGTCGCGGTCGCGCTGCTGGGGGCGGGCGTGATCGACCTGGTGCGCACGCCCGAGCGCTCGTCGTGGAGCACCCTCGCACCGGGCCTCGTCGTGCTGCTGCTGCCGGCTCTCGCGGCCGATCTCTTCGGCTCGGAGCTCTGGCGGGTCGTGGCGCTCGGCGTCGTCGCGCTGACGGTGCTACTCATCGGCGCGTTCCGGCGCCTGCAGGCGCCGTTCCTCATCGGCGGCGTGGTGCTGGTGGTGCATGCACTGGCGCAGCTCTGGCCGTGGATCGCGGCGCTCTACGAGGCCGTCTGGTGGTGGGTGTGGCTCGGCATCGCGGGCGTACTGCTCATCGTGATCGCCGCGACCTACGAGCGGCAGTTGCGCACCGCGCGTCGGGTGATCGCGACCATCGGGTCGTTCCGCTGACGGGTGCGCGGCGGGCCCGGCACGTGCACGGCCCGGCACCCCGCGTGTACTACCATGTTCCAGTGCCCGAACGGGCTCACGGGGATGTAGCTCAATGGTAGAGCCTCAGTCTTCCAAACTGATTACGCGGGTTCGATTCCCGTCATCCCCTCCATCACACGCCCGGCCGAATGCGATTCGGCCGGGCGTTCGTCGTTCCCGGCGCGGCTGTCGGCGGGCGCCCCTATGGTCGGCACGGCCCCCAGAACCGTGACCCGAACGGAGCGCTCGTGCCCGACTCGCCCTCGTCTCGCCTGCTGCGCGGCGGACTCGTCCTGCTCGTCATCGCCGCAGCGGTCGGCGCGTTCTACCTGTCGTACGGCGCGCTCTACGAGCTCGCCGTCGCCGCCGGTGGCATCCCGCCCGAGCGTGCGTGGGTGTTCCCGCTCATCGTCGACCTGCCCGTCGTCGCGGCGACGCTCATCGCGGTGCTGCTGCCGGACACGTCGCGTGCGCTCACCTGGGTGACGTTCTGGGTGTTCATCGTCGCGACGGTCGCCGGCAACGCCGTGCACGTGTTCGCCCTGCCCGCCTCGTCCCTCGCGCTGGGCGTCTGGCCCGCCGTCGTGATCTCGGCAGTGCCACCCATCGCACTCGCCTTCACGGCCCACCTCGCCGTGCACACCGTGTTCACGCGGCACCGCTCGCCGGTCGCGGCCGGCCTCCTGAAGTCGGTCGCGCACGGCGAGGGCCTCGACGCCGAACTCGACGCACTCGAGGCGCGCGAACCGGTCGTGATCGACGAGGAGCAGGTCGTCGCCGAGGCGCGGGCGCTGCTCGAGGCCAACGTGCCCATGGATCGCATTACCGAGAAGCTCGGAGTGCCGAGGGAGCAACTCGTCGAGTGGATCCGGCGCCACGAGCAGCTCGTCGCCTGACGAGCGCTGCCAGGCTAGGGGCCGGTGACGATCTCGATGCCCGTCGCGTCGGCCGCTTCCTGCAGGCCGCCCGCATTCACGAGGTCGGTGAAGCCCGCGGCCTCCATACGGTCGATGGCGGCGGCCGAGCGGTTGCCCGAGCGGCAGTAGACGACGTAGGAGCCATCGGGGTCGAGCTCGGCGATCGCGGCGTCGAAGTTCGCCGACTGCACGTCGATGTTCGCGGCTCCGTCGAGGTGCCCGTCCGCGTACTCGCCTGGCGTGCGCACGTCGACGATGACGGTGGCGGTTCCCACCTCGATCGGCTCGGCGGGCGTGCAGGCCGCGAGTGCGAATACGGTCGCGAATGCTGCAGCGAGCACCGCGATGACGCGTGCGAGCGGGCGGACGGCAGTGGCTGTGGTGCTCATGGTCGTCAATAATACCCCACGGGTATCCACTTCGGCGATCGAGGCGCCAGCCCGAGACATCCGCAGCCCCCGCCCCTGCGACCGAATCGCCGCGCATCGCTGGCGATTCCCAGCGCACGGGAGTACGCTCGAGCTGTGGTCAGACCACAATGGTCGGACCACGGTAGCGATGGGGCACCGCGGGTGACCCCCGTCGGTGCGCAGGGAGAGTCCCACGAGGAGGACGCCATGAGCACACTCGACCAGACCCGCAGCACGACCGGAACGACGGACGAGGCCGCGGAGCACCCGAAGGCCTGGGAGGGCTTCGCCCCCGGCCCCTGGCAGGACGGCATCGACGTCCGCGACTTCATCCAGCGCAACTACCTGCCGTACGAGGGCGACGCCGCCTTTCTCGCCGGCCCCACCGAGCGCACGCTCGCCGTCTGGAACACGCTCACCGCGATGTTCCCGACCGAGCGCGAGCAGGGCGTCTACGACGTCGACCCGCACACCCCTTCGACGATCACCTCGCACGCCCCCGGCTACATCGACCGCGAGCGCGAGCTCATCGTCGGCCTGCAGACGGATGCCCCGCTGAAGCGCGCCATCATGCCGAACGGCGGATGGCGGATGGTCGCCGGCGCACTGCAGACCTACGGCTACGACGTCGACGAGCGCGTCGAGGAGACCTTCACCAGGTACCGGAAGACGCACAACCAGGGTGTGTTCGACGCCTACTCCCCCGGCGTGAAGCGCGCCCGGCACAGCCACATCATCACCGGGCTGCCCGACGCCTACGGCCGCGGGCGCATCATCGGCGACTACCGCCGAGTGGCCCTGTACGGCGTCGACGCGCTGATCGCCGCCAAGCGCACCGAGCGGGCCGAACTCGACATGCGGTTCTCGACCGAGGAGGTCATCCGCGACCGCGAGGAGAACGCCGAGCAGGTCCGCGCCCTGCAGGAGCTCGTCGCGATGGCCGACTCGTACGGCTTCGACATCCGTCGCCCCGCCGAGACGGCGCAGGAGGCCGTGCAGTGGCTGTACTTCGCCTACCTCGGCGCGGTGAAGGAGCAGAACGGCGCGGCGATGTCGTTCGGCCGCAACACCGGCTTCCTCGACGTCTACCTCGAGCGCGACCTCGCCGCGGGCCGCATCGACGAGACCCTGGCGCAGGAGCTCGTCGACGACCTCGTGATCAAGCTGCGCATCGTGCGCTTCCTCCGCACCCCCGAGTACGACGCGCTGTTCAGCGGCGACCCGACGTGGGTGACCGAGTCGCTCGGCGGCCTCGGCGACGACAGGCGTCCGCTCGTCACGAAGACCGCGCTCCGCATGCTGCAGACGCTCTACAACCTCGGGCCGGCGCCCGAGCCGAACCTCACCGTGTTCTGGAGCGCGGACCTGCCCGAGGGCTTCAAGCGCTTCTGCGCGCAGGTGTCGATCGACACGAGCGCGATCCAGTACGAGTCGGATGCCCTGATCCGCAGCGCGTGCGGTGACGACAGCGCGATCGCGTGCTGCGTGTCGCCGATGGCGGTCGGAAAGCAGATGCAGTTCTTCGGCGCACGCGTGAACCTGGCCAAGGCGCTGCTGTACGCGATCAACGGCGGACGGGACGAGATCTCCGGACACCAGGTCGCGCCCGTCGCGGCGCCCGCACAGGGCGACGTGCTCGACTACGACCAGGTGCGCGAGGCGTTCCGCGGCACCATGGAGTGGCTCGCCGAGACCTACGTCGACGCGCTCAACACGATCCACTTCATGCACGACAAGTACGCGTACGAGCGGCTCGAGATGGCGCTGCACGACCGCGACGTCGTGCGCACCATGGCCTGCGGCATCGCGGGGCTCTCGGTGGCGGCCGACTCGCTCTCGGCGATCCGCCACGCGACCGTGCGCCCGGTGCGCGACGACACCGGCCTGGTCACCGACTACGTGGTCGAGGGCGAGTACCCCGCCTACGGCAACGACGACGACCGCGCCGACGAGATCGCTGCCGAGCTGGTGCACGAGTTCATGGCGATGGTGCGCAAGCACCCGACCTACCGGAACGCGATCCACACCCAGTCGGTGCTCACGATCACCTCGAACGTGGTCTACGGGAAGGCGACCGGCGGCACGCCCGACGGCCGGCCCGCGGGCGCCCCGTTCGCCCCGGGCGCGAACCCGATGAACGGCCGCGACACGCACGGCATGCTCGCGAGCGCCCTCTCGGTGGCGAAGCTGCCGTTCGAGGACGCGCAGGACGGCATCTCGCTCACCACGACGGTCGCGCCCCAGGGCCTCGGCCGCACCGAGGACGAGCGCGTGACGAACCTCGTCGGACTGCTCGACGCGTACATCGCACGGGGCGGCTACCACATGAACGTCAACGTGCTGCGGCGCGAGACGCTCGTCGACGCCATGGCGCACCCGGAGGACTACCCGCAGCTGACGATCCGCGTGTCGGGCTACGCCGTGAACTTCGTGCGGCTCACGCGCGAGCAGCAGCAGGACGTGCTCGACCGCACCTTCCACGCCGGGGTCTGAGGCGCGCCGTCATGGTCGCCCTGACCCTCCACCCCAGCCGCGAGGCGCTCGCGGAGGCGCACCACGAGCGCCTCCGTGCGCAGCGGGCCGGCGAGGTCGGCAACGTGCACTCGTGGGAGCTCGTGACCGCGGTCGACGGCCCGGGCACGCGCCTCACGGTGTTCCTGAACGGATGCCCGCTGCGGTGCCGGTACTGCCACAACCCCGACACGTGGCGCCTGCGCGACGGCACCGCGACGACGGTAGAGGAGCTGGTCGCCCGAATCGCGCGCTACGGCGACGTGTTCGCCGCGACCGGCGGCGGGTTGACCCTGTCGGGCGGCGAGCCGCTGATGCAGGCGCCGTTCGTGCGGCGCGTGCTGCACGAGGCATCCGCCCTGGGCGTGCACACCGCGCTCGACACGAGCGGGTACCTCGGGGCGAAGGCCGACGACGCGATGCTCGACGATGTCGACCTCGTCCTCCTCGACGTGAAGTCGGGGCTTCCCGGCACGTACCGCGAGGTCACCGGCGTCGACCTCGAGCCGACGATCGCGTTCGGCGACCGCCTCGCCGCCCGCGGCACGCGCGTCTGGGTGCGCTTCGTGCTCGTGCCCGGCCTCACCGACGCCGACGAGAACGTCGACGCCGTGGCACGCATCGTGTCGCGCTGGCCGAACGTGGAGCGCCTCGAGGTGCTGCCCTTCCACCAGATGGGCGCCGACAAGTGGGAGCGTATCGGCGCGGCCTACTCGCTCGCCGACACGCGTCCGCCCGAGCCCGAGCAGGTCGACGCGGTGCGCGACCGCTTCCGCCGGGATGGCGTGCCGGTGGCCTGACGCCGGCCCGACCGGCCTGTCGTGGTGGTCGGCCGGGCGGGCCGGTCAGAGCCCGAGCGTCTGCAGCGAGTCGCGGATGACCTTGGCCGAGGCGGCGAACCTCGCCGCCTCGTCGTCGTCGAACGGGATGCGCAGCACGTCGGCGACGCCCGACGAGTCGACGATCGAGGGCACCGAGAGGGCGACGCCGGACTCGCCCAGGTAGTCGTCGAGCACGCTCGACACGGGCAGCACGGCGCGCTGGTCCTTCAGCACCGCCTCGGCGATGCGCGCCGCCGAGAGGCCGATGGCGTGGTTGGTCGCGCCCTTGCCCTCGATGATCTGGTAGGCGGCCGTGCGCACCTCGTCGGCGATCGCGTCGAAGTCGCCGAGCTCGGGCTTCACGGCCGATTGCGCGTCCGCCCACTCGCGGATCGGCACGGGGCCGATGGTCGCGTGCGACCAGAGCGGGAACTCGGAGTCGCCGTGCTCGCCGACGATCATGGCGTGCACGCTCGAGCTCGCGACGTCCGCCCGCTGGGCGATCAGCCAGCGCAGGCGCGACGAGTCGAGCACCGTGCCCGACGAGAACACGCGAGAGCTCGGCAGTCCGGTGATCTTCTGCGCGGCGACGGTGAGCACGTCGCACGGGTTCGTCACGAGCATGTAGACCGCGTCGGGCGCCCGGTCGAGCAGCTGCGGCATGAGGCTCTTCATGATGTTGATGTTCGCCCCGGCGAGGTCGAGGCGCGTCTGCCCCGGCTTCTGCTTCGCGCCGGCGGTGATGATGACCATGTTCGAGCCCGTCACGACATCGAGGTCGTCGCCGCCCTGGATCGTGGATGAGCCCGCGAACAGGGTGCCGTGCGCGAGGTCGAGCACCTCGGCCTCGGCCTTCTTGCGGTCGATGTCGTAGAGGGCGACCTCGCGGGCGCTGCCGCGGACGAGGGCGGAGAGTGCGACGGAGGCGCCGACCGCGCCTGCGCCGATGACGGTGAGCTTGGAGTTCTCGATGACGGCCATGCCTCCATCATGGTCGCCGACGCGCTTGCGCAACAGGCCCGCGCCGACGCGCGGTGAGGGCAGCCGAACCTTGCTTGAATTCGCAGGCGAACGGCGTACCGTGGCGACAGACGACGTATCCAGGGAAGGTGGACACGAATGACCGACACGCACGTTCCTCCGCAGGCGAGCTCGAACCCCGATGTCGCCGCCGGAGTCGCACAGTTCCTCACGCCGGTCGTGCACCAGCTGGTCGCCCTCGCCGTCAACGGCAAGCAGGCGCACTGGCACGTGCGCGGACCGAACTTCATCGCCGTGCACGAGCTGCTCGACGACGTGGTCGCCCACGCGCAGGGGTGGGCCGACCTGGCCGCCGAGCGGGTGGTGGCCCTCGGGCTGCCGATCGACGCCCGCCTCGCGACCGTCGCCCAGAAGTCGGGCGCGGTGAACCCCAAGGCCGGCTTCCAGCAGGCGGAGCCCACGATCGAGCAGGTCATCGCGCAGATCGACCTCGCGCTCGAGAAGGTGAACGCGGCGGTCGACGGTCTCGACGACCTCGACCTCGCGAGCCAGGACATCGCGATCGAGATCCGCCAGGGACTCGACAAGGACCGCTGGTTCCTGTTCTCGCACATCAGCGTCGACTGAACGGCGGTCGACCGAGACCGATACGGATGCCGCGGGCGCACGCCCGCTCGCACGGCCCGGCCCGCACCCGCGGTGCCGGGCCGTCGCGCGTCTGCGGCCGACGTCAGCGCTGCAGCCAGGCGAGCACCGCGAGCACCCGGCGGTGGTCGGAGCCCGAGTCCTCGAGGCCGAGCTTGGCGAAGATCGCGGTGACGTTCTTCTCGACGGCGCCGACGCCGATGTAGAGCTGCTGGGCGATGCCGCCGTTCGTGCGGCCCTCCGCCATGAGCGCGAGCACCTCGCGCTCGCGGGGCGTGAGCGTCTCGAGCGGGTCCGCCCGGCGGCCGATCAGCTCCTTCACGACCTGCGGGTCGAGTACCGTGCCGCCCTGGCTCACGCGCGTGACCGCGTCCTCCAGCTCGTCGAGCGATGCGACGCGGTCCTTCAGCAGGTAGCCCATGCCACCCTCCCCCGATGACAGCAGCTCCTGGGCGTACGTGCCCTCGATGTACTGGCTGAGCAGCAGCACGCCGAGTCGGGGCATCCGCTTCCGCAGCTCGAGCGCGGCGCGCACGCCCTCGTCGCGGAACGTCGGCGGCATGCGCACGTCGAGCACGGCGATGTCGGGCGCGAGCGTCTCGATCTCGGCGAGCAGGTCATCGGCGTCGCCGTACGAGCCGACTGTCTCGAACCCGGCCTCGTCGAAGAGGCGCACGAGCCCCTCGCGCAGGAGCACGGAGTCCTCGGCCAGCACGACCCTCAGCGCAGCATCCGTCACGCTCTCAGGATAGGGCCGCGGCGTCCTCCGGCTCGGGCGGCACCGCGGTCGGCCCCTGCTGCACGAACGGGATGTGCGCGCCTGCGGTCGTCGGGCCGCCCGCGGGGCTGTCGATGCGCAGGATGCCTCGGAGGCCTCGCACGCGCTCCTCGAGACCGCTCAGGCCGTGACCGGGCAGCGTCACCGCGCCGCCGGCGCCGTCGTCGATGACCCACAGGTCGAGCCACGACTCGCCGCCGACGGGCGCCCGCCGCACCGAGCAGTGCAGTCCGATCGCACGGGCCCGGGCGTGCTTGGCCGCGTTGGTGAGCAGCTCGGCGGCGATGAAGTACGCGTTGCGCTCGATCTCGGCGGGGATCTGCGCGTCCTCGGGGAGGGCGAGGTGCTCCTCGACCGGCACGGGGCTGCGCGCCGCGAGCGAGGCGAGGCCGGCGGCGAGACCGCGGTCCTGCAGGATCGGCGGGGCGAACCCCCGCGAGAGCGCACGCAGCTCGTCGAGCGCCTCGCGCGCCTGCTCGCGCGCCTCGCCGAGCACCTGCGGGGCGACCTCGGGGTCACGGGCGATCGCGCGCTCGGCGGCGGCGAGGTCCATCTGCAGGCGCACCAGCCGCTGCTGCGGGCCGTCGTGGATGTCGCGTTCGAGCCGGCGCAGCGACCGGTCCTCGGCCTGCACCGCCGCGCCGCGCGACGCGGAGAGCTGCTGCACCTCGCGCTCGAGCGCCTGCGAGCGCCACGGACCGAGCATGCCGAGCGCGACGCCCTGGTGGATGAGCGTCAGGCCGCGCGTGATGAGCGGCAGCGTGACGAGGAAGACGAGGCCCAGGACCAGGTAGAAGACCGCCTCCGCCTGGCGCGGGTCGGCGGTCAGCGGCACGCCGAACACGAACTCCCAGACGTACTCGATCGTCCAGACGTTCTGCCCGTCGAGCGGCAGCCAGCGCTCCCAGAACCAGTACGTCGCCCCGCCCAGGCCGATGGAGACCCAGACCACGGTGACGACGAAGGTGAAGAGGCTCACGATCGGGGCGACCACCAGCAGGTGCAGCACGTGGAGCCAGTAGTGCCCGTCGATGAACGGGCCGAAGGCGCCGCGCCAGAACGACGTCGTCGCCGGGATGGGCGGCCACGGCGAGCGGATCTCCGGGCGACCGGTCCAGTGCAGCAGGCGCCGCTCGGTCCAGCCGAAGCCGCGAGCCACGTAGAACGTCCCCGTGAAGCAGAGCACGCCGACGACCAGGACCAGCAGCCCGAAGCCGGTGGAGACGAGGGTGACCGCGACGCTGAAGCCGACCCACGCGATGGGCATCGCGATCAGCAGGAAGACGAGCTCGCGCGGCATCCCGGCCCAGAGGCCGAAGTACCCGCGCCGCTGGCGGGGTGCGGTGTCGTGGTCGCTCATGGCAGGTCCTCCGGGTTCATTCTGGCGAAGCGTGCGCCGGGCACGCATCCAGACTCGTGCGCGCCGCCTGCGGGCGGCACCCGGTGGCCGCCCGGATCGGTGCGGGGGTTCTCCCCCGTCCGGAGCGCTCGGGGCGCGACGTCAGAGCGCGAGGTGCGTGGGCCGACCGCCGAGGAGGGTCGCGGCGACCGGCATGGTGCGCAGCTCCTGCGCGGTCGCGGTCACGGGGTCGACGTCGACGAGCACGAGGTCCGCGCGTTCGCCGGGCGCGACCGTGCTGCGGGTGGAGGCGTCGATCGCGGTGCGCACGTCGATGGCCTGCTCCGGATGCCACGGGGCGCGCCCGTCGCGAGTCCGGCCGACGGCCGCTGCGATCGTGATCCACGGGTCGAGCGGCGCGACCGGCGCGTCGGACCCCAGTGCGAGCACCGCACCCGCCTCGACGAGGCTGCGCAGCGGGAACGCCCGATCGGTGCGCCCCGCCCAGTGGTGCTCGGCGACGTCACGGTCGTCCATCGCGTGCTCGGGTTGCACGCTCGCGACCACGCCGAGCTCGGCGAAGCGCGCGAGGTCCTCCCGGCGCAGCAGCTGGGCGTGCTCGATGGACCCGCGGCGCGGCCCGTCGGGCGTCATGACCTCGTCGACCTGCGCCAGCACGTCGAGCGCGGCGCGGTTGGCGCGGTCGCCGATCGCGTGCACGGCGGGCACGAGGCCCGCGGCGGTCGCGCGCTGCAGCAGCGGCAGCAGGTGCTCGGGGGCGACGGTCGCGAGGCCGAACGCGTCGTCGCCGTCCGCGTCGGGATACGGGTCCACGCACCACGCCGTGCGCGTGTTCAGCGCACCGTCGGTGAGCACCTTGTAGGGCCCCACCGCGACGAGTCCGCCGGTGCCGGGCAGCACGTCGCCGGTGCGCAGCCCCTCCTCGATCGCCCGATCGAGATGCTGGGTGTACACGCCGAACTCGACGCGGACGGCGTCGACGCCGCGCTGCGCCCGTCGCACCCAGTCGGCAGCGTTCCAGCGCATCTCGAGGTCGACCACGCCGACCACGCCCCGCGCGGCCGCGGCGCGCATCGCGTCGCCCACCCAGGCGTCGAGCTGGTCGTCGCCCACGTCGTCGAGCACGCGCACGACGTCGAACGCCTCCTCCTCGCGCAGCACCCCGGTCGGGTGCCCCGGCCGGCCGTGCCGCGCGAGCGCGGCCGAGTTCAGCCAGCACGCGTGCAGGTCGTGCGAGACGAGCGCGACGGGCACGTCGCCGGTCGCGGCGTCGAGCAGCGTGCGGTCCGGGGCATCCGGCCACAGTGCGTCCTGGTAGCCCATGCCGACGACCTCGTCGCGCCCCGCCACGAACTCCCCCGCCAGGGCGGCCGCCTCCGCCGCGGAAACCGCCGAGGACACGTCGACGCGGCGCGTCCGCTGCGCCCACTGCGAGGCGTGCACGTGTCGGTCCCAGAGCCCGGGCAGCAGCGTGCGGCCGTCCGCCTCGAGGCGAGGCGCACCACGGTCGCCGTCGCCCGCGGGCACCACCGCGGCGATGCGCCCGTCGGCGACCACCACGTCGACCGGCGCGTCCGCGCCGAGCGTGCGGGCGCCCGCCACGACGAGGTCGGTCACCGGCCGCGCTCCGCACCCGCGCGGGCGTCGCGCGCCCGCCGCATCTCCTGCGCCAGCGCGACATCCGCATAGGGCCCCTCGCCCTCGAGCTCGGCGATGATGCGCTCGACCGTCTCGGCCGGCTTGTTCTGGCTCATCTTGTCCTTGGCCTCGAACCGCGTGATCGGGATGCGCAGGCCCACGGTGCCCGCGGCGATGCGCTCGGCGTAGGCGGCGTTGTCGTCGGTGCCGCGCATCAGCCTCGGCTCGGGCATCCGCTGCTCGAAGTGCGTCACGAGCGCGTCGAGCACCTCGAGGTTCTCGGCATCGGAGAGGATCTCGGGCGTGCCGTGCAGGTGCGCGGTCGTGAAGTTCCAGGTCGGCACGGCCGGGCGCGCGTCGTACCAGCCGGGCGAGATGTACCCGTGCGGACCCTGCACGACCACAAGCACCTCGTGCTCGCCGAGCTCGTGCAGCTGCTCGTCGGGTCGCCCCACGTGCGTGAGCAGCACGATGCCGTCCGCGTCCTCGTCGAGCAGCACCGGGTAGTGGGATGCCACGAGCCCCCGCTCGCGCGTGTGCGACACGATCGTCGCCCACGGGTGCGCGCGCACGAGGCGCTTCACGCCCTCCTCGCTCGCGAGGGTGAAGCTGGGGTTCTGCCGCATCCGCTGCTCCTCTCAGGTCGGCCGGTTCGGGCGGGGTCGTCGTCTCAGGTCTGGCAGGTGGGGCACCAGTAGAGCTTCCGGGCGCCCATCTCCTCGAGCACGATGTTGGTGCTGCAGGTGCGGCACGGCAGGCCCTCGCGCTTGTACACCCAGTGCCGGTCGGCGCGGTCGGCCATCGCCGCGCGCCAGGCCTCGGGGTCGAGGCCGTCCATGGTCATCATCTGCCCGGTCTCGACGCCGACCTTCAGCAGGTGGGTCCAGTCGCGCCAGAGCGCGCGCACGGTCTCCTCGGGCACGAGCTTGCCGGGCGTGTGCGGGTCGAGGCGCGCGCGGTAGAGCAGCTCGGCGCGATAGACGTTGCCGATGCCGCTGACGACGGACTGGTCCATGAGCAGCAGGCCGATCGGCGTGGGCTTGCGACGCACCACCTCGGTGAAGCGCTGCTCCGCGGCATCCGTGTCGTCGACCAGCGGGTCCGGCCCGAGCTTCGCGACCGTCTGCTCGATCTCGGCGGCGTCGCGCACCTCGCAGGCCGTGGGGCCGCGCAGATCCGCGCAGACGGCGTCGGTCAGCAGCCGCACGCGCACCTGCCCCACCGGTTCGGGCGGGAACTCCTCCGGGGCATCCGACTCCTTCTCGGCCTCCGACATGCGCAGGCGCGCCTTCCGGGGCGCGCCGATCGAGGTCAGGGAGTTCTCCCCCGCCGAATCGAGCACCACGGCGTCGGGGTTCGGCGCGTCGAGGAAGGTGCCGCGCTGGTTCGTCTGCCCCATGCGGCCGTTCGCCGAGGCGATCGTCGCGTCCATGCGGATGTCGCCCGCGAAGTCCCACGCGCCGTACATGCCGAGGTGCACGCGCAGCCAGACCCCTCCCTCGAACTCGAGGAACATCTGCTTGCCGACGGCGCGCGCGTCGACCATGCGGCGGCCGTCGAGCACGGCCGCCCCCTCGGCGAAGCGCCCCTGCGGGCTCGACGCGCGCACGACGTGCCCGACGAAGTTGCGCGCGAACTGCCGCGTGATGCGGTGGACGGAGTGGCCCTCGGGCACCGCTAGCCTTCCGTGCCGGCGACGCCCTTGCCCGCGATGTCGCCCGTCTGCTCGTATTCCGCGAGCTGCGCGATGCGTCGCGCGTGGCGCTCCTCGCCCGAGAACGGCTCGGCGATGAAGGCGTCGATGAACGCCGTGGCCTCCTCGACCGTGTGCTGGCGCGCGCCGATCGAGATGACGTTGGCATCGTTGTGCTGGCGCGCGAGCAGTGCGGTGTCGAGGCTCCAGACGAGCGCGGCGCGGATGCCGGTGACCTTGTTCGCCGCGATCTGCTCGCCGTTGCCCGAGCCGCCGAACACGACGCCGAGCGCCTCGACGCCCGCGCGCTGGTCGCGCACCACTCCGAGCGCCGCGTTGATGCAGAAGGCCGGGTAGTCGTCGAGCGCGTCGTACTCGACCGGGCCGTGGTCGACGACCTCGTGGCCGGCCGCAGCGAGGTGCTCCTGCAGGTGGCGGCTGAAGTCGAGGCCGGCGTGGTCGGTCGCGATGTGGATGCGCATGGGGCCAAGTCTAGGCAGCGCCGCACGCCCTCGGTGGCAGCCGATGACCCGCTTGCCGGTCGCGGGAATTAGGCTGGTGGATCGTGCGGCGCCGCCACGAACGACGCCCGCACGTCACACCCTCGACCTGCAGGAGACGCACGTGCCCGGAGAGAACCTCACCCGCATCGAAGCCGAGGAGCGCGCCGCGCTCGTGACGGTGCACGACTACGACGTCGTGCTCGACCTCACGACCGGTCCGGAGACGTTCCGCTCGACCACGACGGTCCGCTTCGCGGCATCCGCCGGCGCCTCGACCTTCATCGACGCGATCACGCGCACCGTGCACTCGGTCACGCTGAACGGCCGCGACCTCGACCCCGCCACCGTCGCCGACGGCGTGCGCATCGCCCTCGACGACCTCGCCGACGAGAACGTGCTCGTCGTCGACGCCGACGCCGAGTACACGAACACCGGCGAGGGCCTCCACCGCTTCGTCGACCCGGTCGACGACGAGGTGTATCTCTACACCCAGTTCGAGGTGCCCGACTCGCGCCGCATGTTCGCCGTGTTCGAGCAGCCCGACCTCAAGGCCGCCTTCACCTTCACGGTCACCGCACCCGACCACTGGCAGGTCGTCTCGAACCAGACGACGCCCGAGCCGACGCCGGCAGCCGCGGGCACCGCCACCTGGGCGTTCCCGCCCACTCCCCGCATCTCGAGCTACATCACCGCGCTGATCGCTGGGCCGTACACCGTGACCCGCTCCGAGCTCACCTCGAGCGACGGCCGCACCATTCCGCTCGGCGTCTTCAGCCGTGCGAGCCTCGCCGAGTACCTCGACGCCGACTACGTGTTCGAGAAGACCCGCCAGGGCTTCGCCTACTTCGAGTCGAAGTTCGGCGTCGCGTACCCCTTCGAGAAGTACGACCAGCTCTTCGTGCCCGAGTTCAACGCCGGCGCCATGGAGAACGCGGGTGCGGTGACCTTCACCGAGACGTACGTGTTCCGCTCCAAGGTGACCGACGCGATCCGCGAGCGCCGGGTCGTGACGATCCTGCACGAGCTCGCGCACATGTGGTTCGGCGACCTCGTGACCATGAAGTGGTGGAACGACCTCTGGCTGAACGAGTCGTTCGCCGAGTGGGCGTCGACCATCGCCACCGCCGAGGCCACCGAGTGGACCGAAGCCTGGACCACCTTCGCCGCCATGGAGAAGAGCTGGGCGTACAAGCAGGACCAGCTGCCGTCGACGCACCCGATCGTCGCCGAGATCCGCGATCTCGAGGACGTGCAGGTCAACTTCGACGGCATCACCTACGCCAAGGGCGGCTCGGTGCTGAAGCAGCTCGTCGCCTGGGTCGGCCGCGAGGCGTTCTTCGCGGGCGTCGGCGCGTACTTCCGGAAGCACGCGTGGGGCAACACGACCCTCGCCGACCTGCTCGCCGAGCTCGAGGCGGCCAGCGGCCGCGACCTCTCCGCGTGGGCCGCGCTCTGGCTCGAGACCGCCGGCGTGAACACGCTGCGCCCCGAGATCGAGACGGATGCCTCGGGCGGGATCACCTCCTTCGCCGTGCTGCAGTCCGCGGCCGACGACTACCCGACCATTCGCCCGCATCGCCTCGCCATCGGCTTCTACGACCTCGCCGACGGCGCGCTCGTGCGCACGCACCGCGTCGAGCTCGACGTCGACGGCGAGCGCACCGAGGTCGCCGAGCTGGTCGGGCGCGCACGCCCCGACCTGGTGCTGCTGAACGACGACGACCTCGCCTACGCGAAGGTGCGCCTCGACGAGGCGTCGCTCGGCGTCGCGATCGCGCATCTCTCGTCGATCGAGAACCCGCTGGCACGCTCGCTCGTCTGGGGTTCGGCGTGGGATGCCACGCGAGACGCCGAGACGCCCGCGCGCGACTGGATCGCGCTCGTGCTCGGCAACATCGCCACCGAGACCGAGTCGACCACGCTGCGCACGACGCTCGCGCAGCTCGCGCTCGCCGCGACCGCGTACACCGCACCCGAGGGGCGCGACGCGGTGGTGCGCGAGGTCGCCGACGCGCTCTGGGCGCTCGCGCAGGGCGCCGAGGCCGGCAGCGACGCCCAGTTCCAGTTCGTGAAGGCGTTCGCGGCCATGGCCGAGTCGTCGTCGCACCTCGACGCCGTCGGCGCACTGCTCGCCGGCGACCTGACGCTCGACGGCCTCGACATCGACACCGACCTCGGCTGGGAGCTGCTCATCGCGCTCGTCGCCGGTAGCGTCGCGGGCGACGCCGAGATCGACGCACGCCTCGCCGAGGACGACACGGCCACCGGCCGCCAGTCGGCCGCGCACGCGCGCGCCGCGCTCCCCACGGTCGACGGCAAGCAGCGCGCGTGGGACTCGCTCGTCGTGGCATCCGACGCCCCGAACACCATCGTGCGCACGACCGCGCTCGGGTTCCAGCGGGCCGCCGACGCGTCGCTGCTCGAGCCGTTCGTCGCGCAGTACTTCGACATGCTCGAGCGCATCTGGAACGACCGCAGCTACGCGATCGCGGAGAAGCTCATCGTGGGCCTGTACCCCGCGCCGCTGGCGAACGAGGCCCTCGCCGACGCGACGCGCGCCTGGCTCGACACGCACCCCGACATCCCGGCGCTGCGCCGCCTCGTCGCCGAGAACCTCGCCGGCGTCGAGCGGGCGCTCGCGGCCCAGGCGCGCGACGCCCGCTAGGAGGGGAACCGGATGCCCGCGAACCTGACCCGCGCCGAGGCGGAGGCCCGAGCGGCCCTCGTCTCGGTCGAGCGCTACGACGTGGCGATCGACCTCACCCGGGGCGACACGCACTTCGGCAGCGAGACCGTGGTGACGTTCACCGCGACCGAGGGCGCGTCGACCTTCATCGAGGCGACCGCCGAGACCGTGCGCGAGGTCGTGCTGAACGGCCGCGCGCTCGACGTCACCGACGTGTTCGCGGGCGACCGCATCCGCCTCGACGGACTCGCCGCGTCGAACGAGCTGCGCGTCGTCTTCGACGGCGCCTACACGAACACCGGCGAGGGGCTGCACCGGTTCGTCGACCCGGTCGACGACGCCGTGTACCTGTACACCGAGTTCGCGGTGGCCCAGGCCAACCGCGTCTTCGCGGTGTTCGACCAGCCCGACCTGAAGGCCCGGTTCCGGTTCACCGTGACCGCGCCCGAGGACTGGCAGGTGCTCGGCAACGCCTCGACGCCGCTCGCGACCGAGGCCGTGGCCGACGGCGCCGCGGTGTGGGAATTCGAGGACACGCCGGTGATGTCGAGCTACATCGTCGCGCTCGTCGCCGGCCCGTTCGCGGTCTGGCGCGACACGGCGGAGCTCGACGACGGCCGCGTGGTGCCGCTCGGCGTCTTCACGCGCGCCTCGCTCGCGCAGTACGCGGACCCCGAGTTCATGTTCGAGACGGTGCGGCGGGGCATCCGCTTCTACGCCGGCAATTACGGCGTGCCGTTCCCGTACGACAAGTACGACCAGATCTTCGTGCCCGAGTACAACTGGGGCGCGATGGAGAACATCGGCGCGGTCACCTTCAACGAGGGGTACCTGTTCCGCTCGCGCGTGCCCGAGAGCCGCAGGGAGCGTCGCACGCTCGTCGTGCTGCACGAACTCGCGCACATGTGGTTCGGCAACCTCGTGACGATGAAGTGGTGGAACGACCTCTGGCTGAACGAGTCGTTCGCGACCTGGGCGTCCACCCTGGCGACGGCCGAGCTCAGCGAGTTCACCGACGCGTGGGCGACCTTCGCGACGACCGACAAGTCGAACGCCGCGCGCCAGGACCAGCTGCCGTCGACCCACCCGATCGTCGCCGAGATCGCCGACCTCGCCGACGTCGAGGTGAACTTCGACGCCATCACCTACGACAAGGGCGCGTCGACGCTCAAGCAGCTGGTCGCGTGGGTCGGGCTCGACGCGTTCCACGCGGGCGTGGGCGCGTACCTGCGCGCGCACGCCGAGGGCAACGCGACCCTCGCCGACCTGCTCGCCGAGCTCGAGACGGCGAGCGGGCGCGACCTGGCCGCGTGGTCGCGCGCGTGGCTCGAGACCGCGGGCGTGAACACGCTGCGCACCGAGATCGAGACGGATGCCGCGGGCACGATCACGTCCTTCGCCATCGTGCAGGAGGCCGCCGCGTCGCACCCCGTACTGCGCCCGCACCGCATCGCCGTCGGCGCCTACTCGCGCGGCGAGCAGGGCGTGGTACGCGAGCGACGCATCGAGCTCGACGTCGACGGCGCCCGCACCGAGGTGCCCGAGCTCGTCGGCACGCCGCGGCCCGACCTCGTGCTGCTGAACGACGACGACCTCACCTACGCCAAGGTGCGGCTCGACGCGGCGTCGACGGCGTTCGCGCTCGAGCACCTCGGCGAGATCGCCGACCCCGTCGCGCGCGCCGTCGTCTGGGGTGCCGCGTGGGATGCCACGCGCGACGCCGAGCTGCCGGCGAGCGACTTCGTGCGCCTCGTGATCGGAAACCTCGGCCACGAGACGACCTCCTCGGCCCGCACGTCGGCCCTCGCCCGGCTCCAGGCCGCACTCGAGCGCTACGTCGCCGTCGAGCAGCGCGAGCGCCTCCAGGCCGAGGCGGGCGACGCGCTCTGGGGCCTCGTGCAACTGGCCCCCGAGGCATCCGATGCCCAGTTGCAGTACGCGCTGGGCTTCGCGCGCATCGCGTCGACGCCCGCCCACGCCGACGTGCTGGCGAGCCTCGTCGAGGGCACCACCGCGGTCGACGGGCTCGAGGTCGACACCGAGCTGCGCTGGGAACTCGTGATCGCGCTCGCAGCCCTCGGCGCGGCAGACGACGCCCTGATCGAGCGCACCCTCGCCGGCGACGACACGGCCAAGGGCCGGCAGCAGGCGGCGACGGCCCGGGCGGCGCGCCCCTCGGTCGATTCGAAGGATGCCGCGTGGCTCGCCGTCGCGACCGACACGAGCCTCTCGAACGACATGGCCCGGGCGATCGCCGCCGGCTACCGGCGCGCGCACCCCGAGACGCTGCTCGCCTCGCGCGTCGGCGACTACTTCGCGATGCTCCGCGACGTGTGGGCCGGCCGGAGCTTCACCATGGCCGACCTCATCGTGACCGGCCTCTTCCCGGCGCCCGTCGTGACCGACGAGACCGCGGCGGCCGCCGCCGAGTGGCTGGCCGCCAACGACGATGCGCCCGCGCCGCTCCGCCGGCTCGTTGCCGAGGGGCGCGCCGAGCTCGTGCGGGCGCTCGCGGCCCGTGCACGTGATCGCGCCGCCGTCGACGGGGGTCGCGCGTGAGCGAGCCGACGAGCTTCTACGAGGAGGTCGGCGGGGCCCCGGTGTTCGAGCGGCTCGTCGCGGAGTTCTACCGCGGCGTCGCCGACGACGAGGTGCTGCGGCCGATGTACCCCGAGGAGGACCTCGGCCCGGCCGAGGAGCGCCTGCGCACGTTCCTCGAGCAGTACTGGGGCGGGCCGACCACCTACAGCGAGCAGCGCGGCCACCCGCGCCTGCGCATGCGCCACATGGGCTTCCACGTGAACCCCGACGCCCGCGACCGCTGGCTCCGGCACATGCGGCGCGCGGTGGACTCGCTCGAGCTGTCGCCGCTGCACGAGGGTATGCTCTGGGACTACCTGCAGCGCGCCGCGTTCGCCATGGTGAACACGTTCGAGGACGCACCCGACGCCTCCTCGTAGGCGCTCGACGCGACGAAGGAGTCAGCGTGGCCCGAGCCGACCTCGATCATCCCGATGCGATCGTGGTGGGGGCCGGGCTCTCCGGGCTCGTCGCCGCCGCCGAACTCGCGGAGGCCGGCCGCAGCGTCGTCATCGTCGAGCAGGAGCCCGAGGCGTCGCTCGGCGGTCAGGCCTGGTGGTCGTTCGGCGGGCTCTTCCTCGTCGACACGCCCGAGCAGCGCGCGATGGGCGTGCACGACTCGCTCGCGCTTGCCCGCGAGGACTGGTACGGTTCCGCCGGTTTCGACCGCGACGACGACCTCTGGGCTCGTCGGTGGGCCGATGCGTACCTCGAGTTCGCGGCCGGCGAGAAGCGCTCGTGGCTCCGCGAGCGCGGCGTCGGCTTCTTCCCCGTCGTCGGCTGGGCCGAGCGCGGCGGCGGGCTCGCCTCCGGGCACGGCAACTCCGTGCCCCGGTTCCACATCACCTGGGGTACCGGACCCGGAGTGGTCGAACCGTTCATCACCCGGGTGCGCTACGCGGTGCACCAGGGAATGGCGGCGGCGCGCCACCGACACCGCGTGGACGAACTGATCGTCGAGGACGGCCGCGTCGTGGGCGTGCGCGGGGCCGTGCTCGCTCCGAGCGACGCCGATCGGGGCGAGACGTCGAACCGCACCGAGACCGGCGAGTTCGAACTCCGAGCACCGGCCGTGATCGTGACCAGCGGCGGCATCGGCGGCAACCACGACCTCGTGCGCGCGAACTGGCCCGAGCGCCTCGGCCCACCGCCGGAGTCGATGCTCTCCGGCGTGCCGGCGCACGTCGACGGGCGCATGCTCGGCATCACCGAGGCCGCCGGCGGTCGCCTCGTGAACGGCGACCGCATGTGGCACTACACCGAGGGCATCCGGAACCACTCGCCGGTCTGGCCCGCGCACGGCATCCGCATCCTGCCCGGCCCGTCGTCGATGTGGTTCGACGCGACCGGGGCGCGCATGCCCGCGCCGTGCTTCCCCGGGTTCGACACCCTCGGCACGCTCGAGCACATCCTCGCCACCGGCCACGACCACAGCTGGTTCGTGCTCACCCAGCGCATCATCGAGAAGGAGTTCGCGCTCTCGGGCAGCGAGCAGAACCCCGACCTCACGGGCAAGGACGTGAAGCTGCTCGCGCAGCGCGTGCGGCCCGGGGCGCCCGGCCCGGTCGAGGCGTTCAAGGAGCGCGGGGCCGACTTCGTGGTCGCCGACACGCTGGACGACCTGCTCGCACGCATGCAGGGCCTCTCCCCCGGCGGCATCCTCGACACCGACCGCATCCGCCGCGAGATCATCGCGCGCGACCTGCAGATCGACCACCCGTTCGGCAAGGACCTCCAGGTGCAGGCGATCCGCGGGGCACGGCACTACCGCGGCGACAAGCTCATCCGGGTCGCGCCGCCGCACCGCATCCTCGACCCGAAGGCCGGGCCGCTCATCGCGGTGAAGCTGCACGTGCTCACTCGCAAGTCGCTCGGCGGCATCCAGACCGACCTCGACTCGCGCGTGCTCGGCGCCGACGGCTCGCCCGTGCCGGGCCTGTACGCGGCGGGCGAGGCCGCGGGCTTCGGCGGCGGCGGCATGCACGGCTACCGCGCGCTCGAGGGCACGTTCCTCGGCGGATGCCTCTTCAGCGGGCGCGCGGCGGGACGCGCGGCCGGCCGGGAGGCGTGAGGCGCTGCGCGGCGTGATCGGCGGCGTCCGCGTCAGCGGGGCATCCGCCCTCAGCCCTTGAGCGACCAGGCGCGCCGGCGCACGAGCACGTGCCCGCGACGGGTCGACAGCCGGGTCCACGGTCCGGTCTCGAAGACGCCGACCTCCTCGTCGCCGCCCAGGAACCCGAGGCTGAGCGCCGCGAACCCGGCACCGGCGGGAACGAACTCGAGCCCGTCCATGGGACGGCCCCACACCTCGGAGCGCACCTTCTCGACGAGCTGCTCCCCCGTGCCCTCGGGGACGGCGGCGGCGACCTCGGCGATGCCGATGCGCGCCGCGTCCTCGAGCACCGGCTGCGCCACGGGCTGATGGGCCAGCCAACCGCTGCGGGGCGGCGAGATGCCGGCCCAGGTGACCGTGCTCACGCCGTGCGGGCGCGTGAACGGCGACGGCACCGCGCCCTCGACGGTGCGCGCCAGCGTGTCGTCGACGCGGGTCGCGAGCGAGCGCATCGGCACGACCTCGTCGAACTCGGTGCGGTCGGCGAGCGAGAACGTGCGCAGCCCCAGCACGGTGGGCGTCTCGTCGAGGATGCCGCGCGGGTAGAGGATCGCCGTGTAGACGGCCAGGATGCCCGAACCGGCGATGAGTCGCACGGAGCCGTCGTCGACCCGGGCAGCCCGGCCGAGGTAGGTCTGGAGGTCGCCGAGCGAGAGGCGGTCGGCGAGCTGGATCGATTCGCTCATCTGCTCAATAGACTACCGAGAGCGCTGCTGCGACTCCGCTGGGAGCCGGCCGCGCGAACCGCCCGACAGCGACACCCGGAGGACGCGTGAACGGACCGATCGAAGGGCTGCTCAGCACGCTCGACCTCACCGACACGGGAGCGAGGACCGACGAGGACATCTTCACCGGTCCGTCGCAGTGGATGCCGCGGGGCCGCGTGTTCGGCGGGCAGGTGCTCGCCCAGTCGCTCGTCGCGGCCATGCACACGGTGCCCGACGATCGCCCCGTGCACTCGATGCACGGCTACTTCCTGCGCCCCGGCGACGTGAACGAGCACATCACCTTCGCGGTCGACCGCATCCACGACGGCCGCTCGTTCTCGACCCGGCGCACGCAGGCGTACCAGTCGAGCCAGCCGATCCTCTCGATGATCGCCTCGTTCCAGCACGTCGACGAGGGCATCAGCCACCAGATCGACATGCCCGCGGACCTCCCCGATCCCGAGTCGCTGCCGACCGCCGCCGACGTGCTCGACGGACTCGACCACGAGATCGCCCGGCACTGGGCCACCGAGCGGCCCTTCGACATGCGGCACGTGCCGTCGCCCATTTACCTGTCCGTCGAGGGCCCCCACGTCCCGCACCAGGCGGTGTGGCTGCGAGCGATCGGCACCATCGGCGACGACCAGAAGCTGCACCGGGCCGCGCTCGCCTACGTGAGCGACTACTCGATCCTCGAACCGGTGCTGCGGCGGCACGGTGTGCCCTGGGCGACCCCCGGTGTGAAGGTCGCGAGCCTCGACCACGCCATGTGGTGGCACCGCGACGTGCGCGTCGACGACTGGCTGCTGTACGTGCAGGAGTCGCCGAGCTCGGGCGGCGGGCGCGGGTTGTCGACCGGCCGCATCTACGACCGCTCCGGGGTGCTCGTCGCCTCGGTCGCGCAGGAGGGCATGGTGCGCGTGCCCGACTCGGCGCGCGCCTGAGCCCGGCGATCACCCCCGCGCCTATGGGATTGCTGGACACTCGCCGAGTATCGCTGCGCCGCCGCGTGCGCGCACGGCAGAATGGCGCCCACGACCGCTGATCGAGGAGGCACGATGGGTGACGAGGCACGACTGACACGGAGGACCGCGCTCACGTTCGGCGCAGGCGGTCTCGCGGGCGGTGCGGCGTTGCTCGCCGGCTGCGCGCCGTCCGATGCGAGTTCGGGGTCGGATTCCGCCGACGACACGTCTGGCTCGGGCGACGCGGGCACCGACTCGGGCGCCGCCGCCGGCACCGTGATCGCGTCGGTCTCCGACATCCCCGTCGGCGGGGCGATCTCCGCGAGCATCGGCAGCGATCCGGTGCTGCTCGCGCAGCCGACCGCGGGCGAGGTCGTGGCGTTCAGCGCGATCTGCACGCACCAGCAGTGCGTGGTCGCCGTCGAGGCATCCGAATTCAACTGCCCCTGCCACGGGTCGCGCTTCGACGTCGCCACCGGCGACGTGCTCAACGGGCCCGCGCTCCAGCCGCTCGAGTCGGTCGCCGTGACCGTCGACGGCGACGACGTGGTCGCGGGCTGAGCGTGGACCCGTTCGTCATCGCGGGCCTGCCCGCGCACGTGCTGCTCGTGCACGCCGTGGTCATCGCGGTGCCCGTGCTCTCGCTCGGGCTCGTCGTCGCGGCCGCGTGGCCCGCCGCGCGCCGGGCACTGTGGATTCCGCTGCTCGTCGTCGCGATCGGCACCGTCGGGCTCGTGGCATACGCGGTCTCGGCCGGCCAGTGGCTCGAGGAGCGCGTGCCCGAGGCGCCGCTCATCCAGGAGCACACGGCGATCGGCGGCGCGCTGCTCGCGTGGGCGTGGGGGCTGCTGGGGGTCGCGGTGCTGCTGGCCGCATGGCACCTCGTGGCGCGAGCGCACGAGCGCGGTGGCCGGACGCCGTCCCGTGGCATCCGCCTCACCGTCGGCATCGTCGGCACCGTGCTCGCGGTCGCCGTCGGCACGGGCGCGACCGTCGCCACCGTGCTCATCGGCGAGTCGGGCTCGCGCGCCGTCTGGGAGGGCTCCTTCAGCGAGGACCCGCTCGAGTAGGTCCGCGCCGCCGAGTACGCAGATGGCGGGATTCCTGCGTGGATTCCCGCCATTCGCGTACTCGGTCGATGGCGGACGGGTCAGGTGCGGCGGGTGAAGCGCAGCGGCTCGTCCTGGTAGGGCGCCCACGCGGCGTGCTCGTGGTCGCTGATACGACGCGGGCGACCGCTCGCGGCGTCGACGAGCACGATGGTCGTCGCGGCACGCGCGAACAGCGTGCGCGGCTCGCTCTCGGGCGGCGCGTACACCTCGTAGCAGACGTCGAGACGCGCACCCGACATGTTGGCGATCCAGAGCTCGACGTCGAGCGGTGCGCGCAGGTACGGCACCGGCGCGAGGTACTCGACCTCCTGGCGGGCGATGAGCGTGATCGTGTCGGCGCCCGGCCGCCCGTCGATGACGGCCGTCGAGGCGCCGACCGCCGCGTCTCGGGCGTCGTGGCTGACCCAGAACGCCTCGATGCGCGCCTCCTCGAGGAGGCGCAGCATCTCGGCGTTGTTGACGTGACCGTACGCGTCGAGATCCGACCAGCGCAGTCGGATGGGCACGTGCAGCCGCACGATCAGTCCCGGGTGAGCTTGCGGTACGTCGACCGGTGCGGCTTCGCGGCGTCGGGCCCGAGGCGCTCGATCTTGTTCTGCTCGTACGCCTCGAAGTTGCCCTCGAACCAGTGCCAGTACGACGGGTTCTCGTCGGTGCCCTCGTAGGCGAGGATGTGCGTCGCGATGCGGTCGAGGAACCACCGGTCGTGGGTGATGACCACGGCGCAGCCGGGGAACTCGAGCAGCGCGTTCTCGAGGCTGCCGAGGGTCTCGACGTCGAGGTCGTTGGTCGGCTCGTCGAGCAGCAGCAGGTTGCCGCCCTGCTTGAGCGTGAGCGCGAGGTTCAGGCGGTTGCGCTCACCGCCCGAGAGCACGCCGGCCGGCTTCTGCTGGTCGGGTCCCTTGAACCCGAAGGTCGAGACGTACGCACGGCTCGGCACCTCGGTCTTGCCGACCTGGATGTAGTCGAGTCCGTCGGAGACGACCTCCCAGAGCGACTTCTTCGGGTCGATGCCGCCGCGCGACTGGTCGACGTACGAGATGTCGACCGTCTCGCCGACCTTGAGGTCGCCGCCGTCGAGCGGCTCGAGGCCGACGATGGTCTTGAAGAGCGTGGTCTTGCCGACGCCGTTCGGGCCGATGATGCCGACGATGCCGTTGCGCGGCAGGGTGAAGCTCAGGCCCTCGATGAGGGTGCGGTCGCCGAAGCCCTTCTTCAGGTTCTTCGCCTCGAGCACCACCTGGCCGAGGCGCGGCCCCGGCGGGATCTGGATCTCCTCGAAGTCGAGCTTCCGCGTGCGCTCGGCCTCGGCCGCCATCTCCTCGTAGCGGGCCAGGCGGGCCTTCGACTTCGCCTGGCGGCCCTTGGCGTTCGAGCGCACCCACTCGAGCTCGTCCTTCAGGCGCTTGGCGAGCTTCTGGTCCTTCTTGCCCTGAACCTCGAGGCGCTCCTCCTTCTTCTCGAGGTAGGTCGAGTAGTTGCCCTCGTAGGGGTAGAGGCGGCCGCGGTCGACCTCGCAGATCCACTCCGCGACGTGGTCGAGGAAGTACCGGTCGTGCGTCACGGCGAGCACGGCGCCGGGGTACTTGGCGAGGTGCTGCTCGAGCCAGAGCACGCTCTCGGCGTCGAGGTGGTTGGTGGGCTCGTCGAGCAGCAGCAGGTCGGGCTTGCTGAGCAGCAGCTTGCACAGCGCGACGCGGCGCTTCTCACCGCCCGAGAGGTGCGCCACCGAGGCGTCCGACGGCGGGCACCGGAGCGCGTCCATCGCCTGGTCGAGCTGCGAGTCGAGGTCCCACGCGTCTGCCGCGTCGATCTCCTCCTGCAGCGTGCCCATCTCGGCGAGCAGTGCGTCGAAGTCCGCGTCGGGGTCGGCCATCGCAGCCGAGATCTCGTTGAACCGGTCGATCTTGCCCTTGATCGGGCCGACGCCCTCCTGCACGTTCTCGAGCACGGTCTTCGACTCGTCGAGCTCGGGCTCCTGCATGAGGATGCCGACGCTGTAGCCGGGCGAGAGCCGGGCGTCGCCGTTCGACGGCTGGTCGAGGCCAGCCATGATCTTCAGGATCGTGGACTTACCGGCGCCGTTCGGGCCGACGACGCCGATCTTGGCGCCGGGCAGGAACGCCATCGTCACGTCGTCCAGGATGACCTTGTCGCCGACCGCCTTGCGGGCGCGCACCATGGAGTAGATGTATTCCGCCACCGGGGTGATTCTCCTCTTGGGTCGTGGGCCGGGCCCGCGAGCGCGGACCCCTGCGGTCTCGAACGACCGCCACGTCTCGGATGCCGTGCGCGCGGGCGGTGCCCGCGCCGCACGGCGCTCCCCCAAGCCTACCCACGCCGACGCGACCCACGATGCTCCGCGGGCGAACGGGCTCAGCCGACGACCGACGACTCCGACGCGGCCGTCGTGAGCGGCCCGGCCCAGTCGGCGGCCGGGACGAAGCCGTCGCCCCCGGAGACCGCGCCTGCGGCGCCGTTCGACGTCTCCGAGGTGCCGCCGGGCGCCGACGAGTCGGACTCATCGGCCGGCCGCGACGGCCGCTCGGCGACCGTGCGCACCCAGCGCAGGTCGTGGCCGATCGAGTCGGCCTCGACGTCGACCGCGATGCCCTTGCGGTCGCCGGCCTCCCACGAGCGCACCTTGAGCTTGCCCGCGACGACGACGTGGTCGCCGCGCGAGAGCGAGTGCGCGGCGTTCACGGCGAGCCGGCGGAACGCGCTGACCGTGTACCAGTTCGCCTCGGCGTCGACCCACTGCTGGGTCTGGCGATCGAAGCGGCGGCCGCCGGTCGCGAGCCGGAACGTGGTCAGCTCCACGCCGCCCGAGATGACTCGGTGCTCGGGCTCGGTGCCGATGGTGCCGGTGAGGGTGATGCTGTCGTGCATGGTCGATTCCTCCACTGGGTCGGGGTTGACGGATGCGACGGGCGGGCGCCCGCCCGCGACGCCGGGGCACGGGGCTCGTGCCGGATGGACCCGCGCCCCGGCGTCGCGACCACGAGTCTGGGCGCAGCGCCGCCCGACGTGCGGACGCGAGCTCGGGGCATCCGCCCGGCTCGTCGACCGCGTGCTGTGGAGGAGCGGTGTCGCCTCGCGCCCGTAGAGTTGCGGGCATGGACTACGTCGCCGACGACACCCGATACGACTCGATGGACTACCGACGCGTGGGCCGCAGCGGACTGCGCCTGCCCGGCCTCTCGCTGGGGCTCTGGCACAACTTCGGCGACGAGCGGGGGCTCGACACCCAGCGCGCGATCGTGCGGCGCGCGTTCGACCTCGGCGTCACGCACTTCGACCTCGCGAACAACTACGGCCCGCCGCCCGGCAGCGCCGAGGAGCACTTCGGCCGGCTGCTCGCGACCGACCTGAAGCCGTACCGCGACGAGCTGATCGTCTCGAGCAAGGCCGGCTACGACATGTGGCCGGGCCCGTACGGCGAGTGGGGGTCGCGCAAGTACCTGCTCACCTCGCTCGACCAGAGCCTCACCCGGCTCGGCCTCGACTACGTCGACGTCTTCTACTCGCACCGCCCCGACCCCGACACCCCCATCGAGGAGACGATGGGCGCGCTCGCGTCGGCCGTCGCGCAGGGCAAGGCGCTCTACGTCGGCATCTCGAACTACGACCCCGAGCAGACCCGCGCCGCGCAGGCCGCGCTCGCCGACCTGGGCGTGCCGCTGCTCATCCACCAGCCCCGGTACTCCATGTTCGACCGCACGCCCGAGGAGGGCCTCTTCGACGCCCTCGACGAGCTCGGCACCGGCGCGATCGTGTTCTCGCCCCTCGCGCAGGGCATGCTCACCGACCGCTACCTCGACGGCATCCCGAGCGACTCCCGCGCGGCGACCAGCCGCTTCCTGTCGTCGGAGCAGATCAGCTCGGAGTACCTCGACCGCGTGCGCGGACTCCGCGAGATCGCCGACACCCGCGGCCAGTCGATCGCGCAACTCGCGCTGAGCTGGGTGCTGCGGGTGCCGACCGTGACGAGCGCGCTCATCGGCGCGTCGAGCGTCGCACAGCTCGAGCAGAACCTCGCCGCGCTCGACGCGCCGGCGCTCACCGACGAGGAGATCGCCGCGATCGAGCCCTTCGCGGCCCACGGCACGCGACTCGGCTGACCGGGCGCACGCGGCGCCCCGGGGCATCCAACCCGTTCACCCGGACCTGAGCGGTCCTCGCTCCCCGGGCGCGCCTTCCGCGCGTGCGTGCGACGGCGTCGTACCCTGCGGGCATGCAGTGGTGGAACGCGTTCACGGATTGGCTCTTCGACCCCGAGACGCTGCCCGTGCTCTTCACGGCCGGCGTGCTCTTCCTCGCGGTGCTCGCCTCCGGGCTGCTCGCGGCCTGGATCGCCCGGTCGGCGGTACGCGGCCTCGTCACCCGGCAGGAGCGCGAGCTGCGCTCGTCGGCGGTCGCCGCGTTGGTGGACGCCGCCACCGAGGCATCCGTCTGGAACTCCCTGACCCCGCAGGAGCAGGTGCTCTCCGATCGCGCGGTGGGCCTCGCCGACGTGCGACTGCGCCTGCTGCCCGTGAAGGGCGCCGACGTCGCCGCGAACTGGGCGTCGCACCAGCTGCAGGAGCTCAAGCGCGCCTCGGCGACGTTCGGCTACCAGCTCGACCCGGCGGTGGGCGAGTTCCGCGACCGCATGGTGGCGTGGCAGCGTCACCCGGGTCGCATGCGCCGGCAGTTCCAGGCCGACCTCGAGCGCTGGCGCACGCAGGACACGACGCCCGAGCAGGCCGCGGTCGACCAGCAGGACGAGTGGGTCGCCCGCCAGCACCACGAGCGGTACGCCGACACGCAGGCGGGCCGGGCGACGGATGCCACCGAGCCGGCGTCGCCCGCAGCCGAGACGCCCGCCGAGGAGCGCCCGTTCAGCGTCGGTGCGCCCCAGCCGCGTCAGGACGCGACGCCGACGGACACCACGCCCGTCTCGCGCTGACGCGCGGACCCGCGGTAGCGGTCAGCGCCACCACTCGTCGAACATCGACACGGGCACCTGGCGCTTGTGCTCGGTCGCGAGGTAGCGCGCCTCGATGAGTTCGGCCGTGCCCGCGTCGATCTCCTCGCCCTCGAGGAACGCGTCGAGATCGGCGTAGGCGAGCCCGAGGTTCGCCTCGTCGGCCTGCCCCGGGTCGTGGTCGAGCAGGTCGGCCGTCGGGGTCTTCAGGTAGATCCGCTCGGGCGCGCCCAGATGGGCCAGCACCGCCCGGCCCTGGCGCTTGGTGAGGCCGGTGAGCGGGAGGATGTCGGCGCCGCCGTCGCCGTACTTCGTGAAGAAGCCCGTGACCGCCTCGGCCGCGTGGTCGGTGCCGACCACGAGCATCGCGTCCTCACCCGCGATCGCGTACTGGGCGACCATGCGCGCGCGGGCCTTGACGTTGCCCTTGCCGTGGTCGCTCAGGGGCGTTCCCGCCGCGTCGGCGTACTCGGCGGTGAGCCCGTCGACACCGCGCTGGATGTTGAAGGCGAGCTGCTCCTGCGGCTGGATCCACTCGAGCGCGAACGCCGCGTCGTCCTCGTCGTGCTGCACCGCGTACGGCAGGCGCACCGCCACGAAGCGGGCCGGATGCCCCTCGTCGGCCAGTTCCGCGACCGCGAGGCGGCACAGGCGCCCGGCCAACGCCGAGTCCTGGCCGCCGCTGATGCCGAGCACGAAACCGTGCGCCCCCGTGGCGCGCAGGTACTCCTTGAGGAAGTCGACCCTCGCACGCACCTCCGCGGCGGGCTCGATGGTGGGCTTCACGTTCAGCTCTGCGATGATCCTCGCCTGCAGTTCGCGCATGGCACGAGGCTAGCGCCGACGTGTTACCGGCAGGAAACGGAGCGAGGCGACACGGGCGCTCCGGTAGCATCGCGATCGACGCCGGAGCGGTCGGCGCAGGCGTGCTCGGGGAGGGACGTGCCGTGGAGGCCACGATCGGCAACCTGGTGATCATCGTCGCCGTGGGCGTGCTCGCCCCGCTGCTCGCCCGACTCATCGGCACCTGGCTCGCGATTCCCGTCGTCGTCTTCGAGATCGTGCTCGGCATCGCCGTCGGGCCCGATGCGCTCGGCTGGGTCACCTCCGACGAGCACACCGAGTTGATCGCGAACTTCGGGCTCGCGATGCTGTTCTTCCTCGCCGGCGCGGAGATCGACTTCCGCGAGCTCCGCGGGCGCCCGCTCACCACTGCGCTCGCCGGCTGGCTCGTGTCCCTCGGGGCGGCCCTGGGGCTCAGCTTCCTGCTCGCGCCGCACGCCGGCGCCGCCGTCTTCATCGCGATCGCGCTCACGTCGACCGCGCTCGGCACGATCATGCCGATGCTGCGCGACGCCGGCGATCTGCGTTCGCCGTTCGGCATCGCGGTGACGGCGGTCGGCGCGGTCGGCGAGTTCGCGCCGCTCATCGCGATCTCGCTGTTCCTGAGCGGGCGCTCGCCTGTCCAGGCCTCGCTCGTGCTGCTGGGCTTCGCCGTGATCGCGGGCCTCGCGATCTGGGGCGCCGCGCGCGGCGTGGGCGCGGAGTTCGAGCGACTCGTCACCGCGACCCTGCACACGAGCGGCCAGTTCGCGGTGCGCCTGTTCATGATCGTCACGATCACGCTCGTCGGCATCAGCGTGGTGCTCGGGCTCGACATGCTCCTCGGCGCCTTCACGGCGGGCGTGCTCTACCGGCTCCTGATGAACGGCTCCGACGAGGCCCAGTCGAAGGTCATCGGATCGAAGATCGACGCGGTGGCGTTCGGCGTGTTCGTGCCCGTGTTCTTCATCTACACCGGCGTCACGTTCGACCTCGACGCGCTGCTCGCGTCGCCCACGGCGCTCGCGCTCGTGCCGATCTTCCTCCTCGCCCTGCTCCTGCTGCGCGGGCTGCCGAGCCTGCTCTCGCTGCCGCGCGGCGCGAACCGGCTCGACCGCGGCGCGATGGTGCTCTACGGCGCCACCGGCCTGCCGATCATCGTCGCCGTCACCGCGATCGGCGTCGACCAGGGCGACCTCGGCAGCGAGGTGGCGGCCGCCCTCGTCGGCGCGGGCATGCTCTCGGTGCTGATCTTCCCGCTGCTCGCGCTGTGGCTGCGGCGGAGGTCGTCGGACGCACCGACCACGGGGCCCGACGACGACTACGTGCCGACGGTCGCGTGAGGCATCCGTCGCCGATCGGTCGCACCGGAGGCGCCCGGTAGGCTTGACGGGCCGGCCCCCGTAGCTCAGCGGATAGAGCAGCAGCCTTCTAATCTGTCGGTCGCAGGTTCGAGTCCTGCCGGGGGCACCGCCGCGGACCCGACGCTCCGGTGTACGCCGGCCGAACGCTCCGGGAACCTTCGGAAGCGGGCGTCGGCGCGTCACCCGCAGGTCACCCGCCCGCGCGAGCATGGCGACGTGGAGACGCACAGCTGGCACCGCTACGTGGCGATCGGAGACTCCCTCACCGAGGGACTCGGCGATCCGGCGGGGAGCCGCGGCGAGGACGAGTGGCTGGGGTGGGCCGACCGCCTGGCGATCATCCTCGACGGGCACGCCCGCCTCGCCGGCGAACGGTTCGAGTTCGCCAACCTCGCCCTGCGCGGCAGTCGCATCGGCGACGCCGCCCGCAGCCAGGTGCCTCGGGCGATCGAGGTCGAGGCCGACCTGGTCTCGGTCATGATCGGCGGCAACGACCTGATGAGCCCCACCGCCGACCCCGACACGGTCGCAGCCGAGCTGGAGGACGTCGTGATGCGGCTCCGGCGGGGCGGTGCCAGCGTGCTGCTCGCGAACTGCTTCGACCCGCAGTTCGCGTTCTTCCTGCGGCCGTTCCGCGGGCGTGCGGCCGTGTTCAACGCCCACGTCTGGACGATCGCGCGCCGCCACGGCGCCGCGGTGCTCGACGTCTGGGGCACGTCCGAGTTCCAGCAACCCTCGATGTGGGCCGAGGACCGCGTGCACCTCAGCACCGCCGGCCACCGGGTGCTCGCGCGCCGCGCGTCCCACTCGCTGGGCGTGCCGTACGCCGAGTCGTCCGAGCCGTCCGAGCGGATGCCCGGGCCGGGGCCGTCGCCGGTCACCGAGCCCGTGCCGCTCCCCCAGCAGACGCCGATGTCGCTCCCGCGCTGGTTCGTCGTGCACGCCCTGCCGTGGATCGGGCGACGCATGCGGCGCATCTCCAGCGGCGACGGGCGCGCCCCCAAGCGTCCCTACCCGGCACCCGTGCTGCCGGCCGGGGCCGCCCGTGCGGCGGGGCCCGCCGGGTTCGCCGACGGTGGGCCGCACTAGAATCGATCGCATGGGAACCTCGGGTGATCGCCTCGTCTGGATCGACTGCGAGATGACGGGCCTCGACCTCGAGGTCGACGAACTCGTCGAGATCGCCGTGGTGATCACCGACTACGACCTCGAGCCGGTCGACGCCGGCCTCAGCATCGTCATCAAGCCCGATGCATCCGCCCTCGAGCACATGGGCGACTTCGTGCGGAAGATGCACACCGAGTCGGGCCTCATCGAGGAGATCCCGGGCGGCAAGAGCGTCGCCGAGGCCGAGTACGAGGTGCTCGAGTACGTGCTCGCGCACGTGCCCGAGGAGCAGAAGGCGCCCCTCGCGGGCAACACCATCGGCACCGACCGCATGTTCCTCGCGAAGTACATGCCGCGGCTCGACGCGCACCTGCACTACCGCAACGTCGACGTGTCGTCGATCAAGGAGCTCGCCCGTCGCTGGTTCCCGCGCGTGTACTTCAACGCGCCGGCCAAGAACGGCGGCCACCGGGCCCTCGCCGACATCCTCGAGTCGATCCGCGAGCTGCGTTACTACCGGCGCGCGGTCTTCGTCGCCGACCCCGGGCCGACCAGCGACGAGCTGGCGAAGATCTCGGAGGCCGTCGTGAACGAGTTCACAGCAAAGGTGTAGTAAAGTCGTCGAGTTGCCTCGTTCGGCGTGCGCCGAGCGGGTCCGCATGGTGGGTATAGCTCAGTTGGTAGAGCGCCTGGTTGTGGTCCAGGAGGTCGCGGGTTCAAGCCCCGTTACTCACCCCACTTCTCCCCCTCCCCGCGAGGAGCGCTGATGGCCGTCGAACTCGACGAGGACGCCTTCGAGCAGCTCGTCGTGGACGAGCTCGACGCCCTGCCCGACGACATGGTCGACGGGCTCGAGAACGTCGTGTTCGTGGTCGAGGACACGCCGGAAGACGGCTCGCTCGACCTGCTCGGGCTGTACGAGGGCGTCGCGGTCACCGAGCGCGACCGCTACGGCTTCGGCGAGATGCCCGACCGCATCGTGCTGTACCGCCTCGGGCTGCTCGCGGCGTGCGACGACCTCGACCAGCTGCGCGACGAGATCCACGTCACGCTCGTGCACGAGATCGCGCACTACTACGGAATCGACGACGAGCGGCTGCACGAACTGGGTTGGGCCTGATCCGCGGGTACGATCATCGGGTGATGCCCGGTCCCCTGCGTGCAGTGCTCATCGCCCTCGGCGCGCTCGCGATCATCGCGCTCGGCCTCTACGGGCCGGCCACGCTCCTCGGGCCGCTGCCGACGGTGTCGGTGCAGGCCGTCGACCCCGGCGCCCAGGCGGCCGGATCGGTGTCGGTCGAGCTCCCCGATGCGGGCGCGTCCGCGGTGGTCGTGGTCGACCCCGACTCCCCCGAGACGGCCGCCGAGTCGGTCACGCTGGCCGAGGCGGGACTCGAGGAGGCCGTGCCCTTCGCGGGCGTCGCGAAGCTCGTGCTCGCCCTCACGGTGCTGGATGCGCAGCCCCTCGCGGCCGGCGAGCCCGGCCCCGACGTGCCGATCACCCCCGCAGACTACGAGGCCTACCTCGACTACCGCGACGCCGGCGCCCGCACGGTGCCGACCTCGCCCGGCGACACCTGGACCATGCGCGACATGCTCCGCGCCGTCCTGCTCGGCTCGAGCAACAACCACGCCGACGGACTCGCCCGGTGGGCGTTCGGCTCGGTCGACGGCTACACGATCGCCGGCAACGCCTGGCTCGCCGAGCACGGCCTCGCCGATTCGGTGGTGATCGACGCGACCGGATTGAGCGACGAGAACATCGGCACGGCGGCGGATGCCGCTCGCCTGGGCGCATACGTCGCGGTCGAGCCCGCGCTCGTCGACATCCTCGCGACCGCGGACGAGCGCACGTTCGGCGAACGGACCGTCCCCGACGTCTCGGCGCACCTCGAGTCCGACGGCGTGCGCGGCCTGTCGCGATCGTTCACGAACCAGGCGGGACTGTGCTTCGTGTTCCTGACCACGTTCGGGCAGGGCGACGACGTGCGGGTGCTGTCGGGCGCATTCCTGCGCATGCCCGACTACGACACGCTCGATCCTGCCGTCACGACCGCGATCGAGGAGCTGCGCGTCGTCGACGAGGAGGTCACCGTGATCGCCGAGGGCGACACCTACGCGATCCTCACCGCACCGTGGGGCGATCGCGCCGAGGGGGTCGCGGCGAGCGATCGCACGCAGCCCGCGTGGAACGACGCGAGCGGCGAGCCCGAGGTCGTCGTCGAGCCGTTCAGCACCGGCTCGCCCGGCGACCAGGTGGGCAGCGTCACCGTGCCCACGGCCGACGGCGACGTGACGACCGCGCTCGAGCTCGACGCCGCGATCACCGACCCGGGCCCGATCTGGCGGCTCACCCACCCGTCGCTCATGCTGGACGCGTTCTTCGCCGGCTGAGTCGCGGGCGCTGCCGCACGGTCGCCGCTCAGTCGTTCTCGTCGTCGGACTCGACCGGGTCGGAGTCGTCCGCGTCGAAGCGGTACCGCACGTGCACCATTCCGGCGACGTCGCGCTCGTCGATCGCGTCGTACCAGAAGAGCGACTCCAGCCCGTCGACCGCGGCCATCATGCCGACGCGCCGCTCGTACTCGCCGGCCACCAGGATCCGCTGCTCCGACTGCCCCTCGAGCGGGCCGTCGACGAACTCCGCGGTGTAGCGCACGGCTTCATTGCTCGCGTTCATGAGCCCACCGTAGTCCTCGACGCTCGGCGAGGGAACGGCCAGGCGCCGTCGACGACGAGGTCCGCGCGGTGCGCCGGCGCGGCGGCCGACACGTACGCGCGCCACTGGCGCTCCCACGTGTCCCAGAACGGATCGAACCCGCCATGGTCGCGTTCGAGCGCGCGCCGCCTCCGGGCATCCTCCCCCGCGACCATCCACACCCGCACGACCGGCGGTTCCGAGACCCGTCGATTTCCTGCACACTCAGCCGCCAGAGCGCAGCCTTTTGACGGGTCTGGGACGGGCGAAGCCGAGACCCGTCGATTACCTGCACTCCCAGCCCCCGGAGCGCAGCCTTTTGACGGGTCTGGGAGGGGCAGCGGACGGGCGAAGGCCCCGCAGCCCTCGACGACGAGGCGGCCGGCAGGCCGCACGAGGTGGGATTCGGCGGGGCGGTCGTGCGCCCAGTCCCAGCGCCGCAAGGACCCCGCCTCGCCACGGGCGCGCGGACCGAGCACGCCGTCGCGCACTACGCGCGATCCCGCTGCGAGCCCGTCCCAGCCCGGGTAGACCGCGTCGAGGCGCAGCACGTCCACCGGCAGCGACCCGGCCGCCGCCACGATCGCGTCGGCGAGGCTGGACTTGCCCACGCCGCTGGGGCCGTCGACCACGACCGTCGCCGACGGCAGCGAGCGGAGGAACGCCGCGAGCCGTCGCGCCGCCACCGCGGGAGCCAGTCGCTCAGCCAAGGATGAAGTTCCAGCTTCCGGATGCCACGGCCACGACCACGCACACCGCCGCCACGACCGCCCCGATCGCGATGAGCACCACCTCGGCGCCGCCGAAGTGCACCTCGCGCGCGTGCGACCGCGCGATCTCGGCGCCGAACCCGCGCGCCTCCATCGCGGTGGCGAGCTTCGACCCGCGCCGAATGGAGAGCACGAGCAGCCCGAAGGCCTGGCCGACGAGGCGCGGCACGATCCAGCGATCGCCCACGCCGCGCGCCCGGCGCGCCAGCGCGAGCGCGCGCCAGTCGTCCATGAACAGGCCCACGAGGCGCAGCGCCCCGAGCGCGCCGAGCACGAATCGCTCGGGCAGCCGCAACGTCTGCGAGAGCCCGTCGGCGAAGTCGGTCGGATCGATGGTGAGGAACAGCACCACCGCGGGCAGCGCGATCGCGATCACGCGGGCGGCCGTCGAGAGGCCGATCTCGATCGACCCCTGCGAGACCTGGATCAGGCCCCACTCGAAGTAGACCGTGCCGCCGGTGCGGCCGTAGAGCACCATGCTGAGCCCCGCGAGCGGACCGGCGATCCACACCACGGCGGTGCGCCGCGACCAGACCAGTGCGCCCAGCCCGGCCGCCCAGAACAGCAGCAGTTCGAGCACGATCGCCGTCCCCGCCGATACCGGGTCGAGCGTGAGCAGCAGCGCCAGGCTGAGCGGCACGGTCGCCGCGACCTTCGCGACCGGGTTGCGCCGGCCGACCCAGGTCGTGCCGCCGCGGGCGTCGAGCAGGCTCATGCCGGCACCTCCAGCGGGGCGAGGTCGAGGCGCTCGTCGGCGAGGGCGTCGACCACCTGCTCGTCGTGCGTGACCGCGACGATCGCGTGCCCCTCGTCCCGCAGCGCCCCGAGCAACCCGACGAGTTCCGCCCAGGTCGTCGCGTCCTGCCCGAACGTCGGCTCGTCGAGCACGAGCACGTCCGGGCGCGAGGCCAGCACCGTCGCGACCGACAGCCGCCGCTTCTGCCCGCCCGAGAGCGTGTACGGGTTCGCCTCGGCGAGCCGGTCGAGCCGGAGCCGCACCAGCAGGTCGTCGACCCGCTGCCGGATCTCGGCGTCGGGCACCTTCTGCGCGCGCGGCCCGACGGCGAGCTCGTCGCGGACGCGGCCGGTGAGGAACTGGTGCTCCGGGTCCTGGAACACCGTGCCGATGCGCGAGAGCAGCTGCTTCGAGCGCCATCGGTGCGGCGCCGGGTCGGCTCCGCGGGCGAGGGGGGCGGATGCCCCGAGCCGACCGCCGACCGGCGGGATGAGGCCCGCGACCGTGAGCGCGAGGGTCGACTTGCCGACGCCGTTCGGACCGGTGACGCAGAGCGCGTTGCCCGCGCGCACGGCGAGGTCGAGCCCGCCCATCACGACCGCGGACGGATCGCGGCCCACGGCGAGCCCCGCGGCATCGAGCAGCACGGCACCGGCCGGGCGGGGGTCGTGGTCGGGCAGCAGCCGGCGGCCCGGCAGCCAGACGCCGTCGCGTGCGAGTTCGGTCGCACGATCGGCGAGCACTGCGTCGGGAGGCCCGTCGGCGACGACCCCGCCCGCGGCGCCGAGCACGACGACCCGGTCGATCACGGGCAGCCAGGCGTCCACCCGGTGCTCGACCACCACGAGGGTGGCCCCGGTCTCGCGGGTGACTCGGTCGACCGCGTCGCGCACCTCGCGCACCCCCGCCGGGTCGAGGTTCGCGGTCGGTTCGTCGAGCAGCAGCAGGCCGGGGCGCATGGCGAGCGCGCCGGCCAGCGCGAGGCGCTGCTTCTGCCCGCCCGAGAGGTGCGAGGTCGGGTGGTCGAGGGGCAGGTCGAGGCCGACGGCGTCGAGCGCCTCGCGCACGCGGGGCCAGATCTCGTCGCGGGGCACGCCGATGTTCTCGCATCCGAATGCCACGTCGTCGCCGACCCGGGCCAGCACGACCTGCGCGTCGGGGTCCTGCAGCACGAGCGCCGCCGAGCCCGCCGCCGCAGGCCGACCGCCGACCAGCAGCGCGCCGCGCACGTCGCCCTCCTCCTCGCCGCCGAGCACGCCGGCGAGGCCGTGCAGCAGGGTGGACTTGCCGGAACCCGAGGCACCGAGCAGCAGCACGCGCTCCCCCGGCTCGATGCCGAGGTCGAGGCCGTCGATCGCCCAGGAGCGGCGGCCGGCGTGCCGCCACCCCCAGCCGGCGGCTCGCACCGCGGCCGGGGTGACGGCACGTGACACGTCGCGGGTCACGTCAGTCGGCGATCCGCGCCTCGCGACCTGCGGCGAAGCGGCTGAGCGCTCCCGTGGAGGCGAGTCCGCGCACCGCGAGCCAGGACAGCAGGCCGGCGATGAGCGCGCCGCCGACGACTGCGGAGACGGTGTAGATCGCGGCGAACGCCGGTGCGGCGCCCGCGTACCAGAGCACGAGGTCGTTGATCGCCATGGCGAGGCCCGCACCGGCACCGGCGAGCAGGGCGACCGGCAGGTTCCACTTGCGGTAGAGGAACAGCAGGAAGATGAGCTCCGCGCCGAGGCCCTGCACGAGGCCGGCCTCGATGGTCAGGAACCCGCCCCACTGGCTGCCGATCAGCGCCGAGACCACCGCGGCGACGGTCTCGGTGTAGATGGCGGCACCCGGCTTGCGGATGATGAGCGCGCCGAGCACGCCGGCGATGAGCCAGACCGCGGCGGGGGCGGCCTGGAGGCCGGGCAGGAGCGCCTCGATCGGCGCGCTGACGCCGTTCCAGGCGAGGCCCCAGGCCCAGAAGACGACGCCGACCGCGACGCCCACGACGCTGGCGACGACGATGTCGACGACGCGCCAGCGGAGCGAGCGGGCGGGACGCCCGGTGCCGGTGGAAGGGGTGGTGGACGTGGTTGCGTGCACTGTTCGTGCCCTTTCTCTTCAGTGAAAGCGGCACGGGAAATGAGATGGTGTCTGCCTCCCTGCGCTGGCATGATCCAGATCAGGTTCGACGGTCGAAGGTTGGAGAACCTTCCTCTCAGCCCGGCTCACCGGACTCCCGTGTTCGACACGAGTATAGACCCGCGCTCGGGCGGGGCCGCCGGAAGCTACTTCTTGAGCACCTTGATCAGCTTGGCGAGCGCGTTGCCCGCGACCCACACGAACGGGATGCCGACGGCGAGGAGCGAGATCACGTTCGGCTCGAAGTGCGTCTCGCCGTCCTTGCCCACGTATGCGCCGACTGGAATGGAGAGGCCGCCGCCACCGCCGCCGCTGCCCTTGCCGCCACCGCCCGAGCCGGTCGCCTCGCCCTCGGCGGTGCCCGCGCCGAAGCCGTAGTACGCGAGCGCGACCGGGATGAGCGTGGTGCCCTCGATCGTGACGGGGTCGCCGTAGACGGTCTTGATGCCGGCGTCGCCGGCAGCCTTCGAGAGTTCGAGCGCGAGATCAGCCATGGCGGCCACGCTACTCCGCCGCTGCCGGGTCGGGCTAGGGTGCCGGGCCGATCGGATGCCGCCGAAGCGGCCGTTCAGCCCAGGAACGGGTCGACCTGCCCGCGCTGCGGCTCCACGCGATCGTGTTCGCCCCGGCGCACGAGCGCCGCCGGGCGCACCGCTCCCCGGCCGAACCGCTCGGTGAGCCGGTCGACGGTGCGCTCGGCCTGCCGCCAGTCCTCGTCCGGGTCCCAGAGGCTCGCCGCGGCGCCCGACGGGCGCAGCTGCTCGGCGCGGACGCCGACCAGCCGCACGCGGTCCCCGTCGAGGTCGAGCCCGTCGAGCGCGAGGCACACCTCGTCGTAGATGCGCTTCGCGACATCCGTCGGCTCCCCCAGCGTGCGCGAGCGCGTCACGGTGCGGAAGTCGGTGTACCGCAGCTTCAGCACGACCGTGCGACCCAGCAGGCCCGCGCGGCGCAGGCGCACGGCGACGTCCTCGGCCTGACGCAGCAGCACGCGGCGGATCTCCTCGGGGTCGGTCAGGTCGTGCCGGAACGTCTGCTCGTGCCCGATGCTCTTCTCGACGTGGTGCGTCGACACGTCGCGCGGATCGACCCCGTTCGCGAGCGCGTGGAGCTTGCGCCCGACCGCCGGCCCGACCGCGCGCTCGAGCGCGTCCAGCGGCGTCTGTGCGACGTCGGCGACCGTGCGCAGGCCGAGCCGGCCGAGCGACTCCTCGGTGACCCTGCCGACGCCCCAGAGCGCCGAGACGGGCAGCGGGTGCAGGAACTCGAGGGTACGATCGGCGGGCACGACGAGCAGTCCGTCGGGCTTGGCGCGGCCGGATGCCACCTTCGCGACGAACTTCGTGGCGGCCAGGCCGACCGAGCACGGCAGCCCGAGCTCCTCGCGCACCCGCGTGCGGATCGTCCACGCGATCTCGGCGGGTGAGCCGTGCAGGCGCCGGGCGCCGCCCACGTCGAGGAACGCCTCGTCGATCGAGAGCTTCTCGACGAACGGGGTGACCTCCTCGAAGATCGCCATGACCTGCTTCGAGATGGCCGCGTACCGGGGCATGTCGACCGGCACGATGACGGCGTTCGGGCACTTGCGCAGCGCGAGCGCCATCGACATCGCCGAGTAGACCCCGTACCTGCGCGCCTCGTAGCTCGCCGCCGACACGACGCCGCGCTGCCCGCCGCCGCCCACGATGACCGGCTGGCCGCGCAGCTCCGGTCGGCGCAGCAGCTCGACCGACGCGAAGAACGCGTCCATGTCGACGTGCAGGATCGGCGTGCCGGAGTCGTCGACCGGACCGGTCGTGACCTGCCGGCCGCTGCCGTCCTGCCTGCTCATGGTGCGAGGGTATCGCCGACCGCCGTCGCGAGGCGCGACGTCGGCCGGCCCGGGATCAGAACCCGAAGTCTCCGCCGAAGTCGCCCCCGAAGTCGCCGAACCCGCCGGCGTCGCCGCCCCAGTCGCCGCCGGATGCGTCGGCCGACGCGTCGGTCGCACCGGCATCCGTCGCACCCGCGTCGAAGGAGGACACATCGGGCAGGAACGCGTTGGCGATCGCCGAGCCGATCACGAAGCCGGCGATGGTGCCGAGCATCGAGCTGCCGAACATCTGGCCGAACGACGGGCCGTTGCTCGCGCCGCGGTCGGAGAACGCGCGCTCCATCGATCCTGGCTCGCGCAGCTCCGAACGCGTCGCGGCGCGCGCCAGGTCGCCGGGCTGGTCGCTCGCGGGCGCATCCCCTGCGGCGGCCTCCTCCGAGAGGCGCTGGTAGACGAGTCGGCGCTGCTCGGGCGTCAGCTTCGCGAACGCCTCGTTGTGCGCCTGCTCGACGGCCTCGGGCGGCGCGGTGCGCAGCAGGTAGCGGTAGCGCTCGACCGCCAGCTCATCCTCCGACAGCGGCTGTCGCCCCGGCGCGCGCGGCGGAGTGGATGCGGCGTACTGCGGCTCGTCGCGGCCGAGCAGTCGGTCGAGGAATCCCATGGTCGTCTCGCTTCCGTGCGGGGTCGATGGAAGAGCCACCCTAGGCAGGGCAGCCTTGAGCCGGCTGGGAGTCGCCCCTCAGCCGGCCACGAATGGGCTACTCGGCCGCGGCGCGCTCGAGGATGAGCTCGCGCACGCGCGCGGCATCCGCCTGGCCCCGCATGGCCTTCATGACCGCACCGATGATCGCGCCGGCGGCCTGCACCTTGCCGTCGCGGATCTTCGCGAGCACGTCGGGCTGGGCCGCGAGCGCCTCGTCGATCGCCGCGATGAGCGGGCCGTCGTCGGAGACGACCGCGAGCCCGCGGGCATCGACGACCTCCTGCGGCGAGCCCTCGCCCGCGATGACGCCCTCGAGCACCTGGCGGGCCAGTCGGTCGGTCAGGGTGCCCGCGTCGACCAGCGCGGCGAGTTCGGCCACCTGCGCGGGCGTCGCGAGGCTCGCGGCGTCGGTGTCGGCCGCGTTGGCGAGACGCGTGAGCTCGCCGGTCCACCACTTGCGGGCGGCGGCGGGCGTGGCGCCCGCGGCGATCGTCTCGGCCACCTCGTTCAGCAGGCCGCCGTTGGCGACGTCCTGGAACTCGAGGTCGGTGAAGCCCCACTCGGCCTTGAGACGGCGACGACGGGCCGCGGGCGCCTCGGGCAGCGCCGCGCGGAGCTCCTCGATCAGCTCGGCCGACGGCACGACCGGCAGCAGGTCGGGCTCGGGGAAGTACCGGTAATCGTCCGCGTCGGACTTCGGGCGACCCGGGCTCGTGGTGCCGGTGTCCTCGTGCCAGTGGCGGGTCTCCTGCGTGATCGAGCCGCCCTTCGCGAGGATCGCCGCCTGGCGCTGGATCTCGTAGCGCACGGCCCGCTCGATCGAGCGGAACGAGTTCACGTTCTTCGTCTCGGTGCGGATGCCGAGCGCCTCCTGCCCGCGCGGGCGCAGCGAGACGTTCGCGTCGCAGCGGAGGTTGCCGCGCTCCATGCGCGCCTCCGAGATGCCGAGCGAGAGCGCGATGTCGCGGATGGTCGACACGTAGGCCTTCGCCACCTCGGGGGCATCCGCCTCGGCACCGAAGATGGGCCGTGTCACGATCTCGACGAGCGGCACCCCGGCGCGGTTGTAGTCGACGAGCGAGTACTCGGCGCCCTGGATGCGACCGGTGGCGCCGCCCACGTGCGTGAGCTTGCCCGCGTCCTCCTCCATGTGGGCGCGCTCGATCGGCACGCGGAACACGCGGCCGTCGGAGATCTCGACCTCGACCTCGCCGTCGTGCGCGATCGGCTCGTCGTACTGCGAGATCTGGTAGTCCTTCGCGAGGTCGGGGTAGAAGTAGTTCTTCCGGGCGAAGCGGCTGGACTCCGCGATGTCGCAGCCGAGCGCGAGGCCCAGGCTGATCGACTTGCGCACGGCGTCGCCGTTCACCACAGGGAGCGACCCAGGCAGGCCGAGGCAGACCGGCGAGACGAGCGTGTTCGGCTCCGCGTCGTGGTACGCCGCGTTCGCCGGGTTGGGCGCCGGCGAGAACATCTTCGTGACGGTGTTCAGCTCGACGTGCACCTCGAGGCCGATGACCGGCTCGAACAGCTCGAGCGCCTGGTCGAAGTCCATCAGTTCTGCGCGGGCCATCAGACGGCACCCTCCTCGGCGGCGGTCATCTCATTGGGTGCGAGCGACGGCGCGCGGTCGAGCAGCGGGCCGCCCCACTCCGCCTCGAGCAGGCGTTCGAGCGCACCGCCGACGCCGTACAGGCGCGCGTCCTGGCGCGCGGGGGCGAGGAACTGGATGCCCACGGGCAGGCCGTCCTCGTCGGCGAGGCCCGACGGCAGCGAGATGCCGGGCACGCCCGCGAGGTTCGCCGGGATGGTCGCGACGTCGTTGAGGTACATCGACACCGGGTCGTCGAGCTTCTCGCCGAGCTTGAACGCGGTGGTCGGCGCGGTGGGCGACGCGAGCACGTCGACCGATGCGAACGCCTGGTCGAAGTCGCGCTGCACGAGCGTGCGCACCTTCTGCGCGCTGCCGTAGTACGCGTCGTAGTAGCCGGCCGAGAGCGCGTACGTGCCGAGGATGATGCGGCGCTTGACCTCGGGGCCGAAGCCGGCCTCGCGGGTCGCGGCCATGACCTCCTCGACCGTGCCACCGCCGGGCGGCGTGACCCGCAGGCCGAAGCGCACCGAGTCGAACTTCGCGAGGTTGCTGGAGGCCTCGGCGGGGAGGATCAGGTAGTACGCGGCGATCGCGTATTCGAAGTGCGGGGTGCTCACCTCGACGATCTCGGCGCCGTTGCGCTCGAGCAGTGCGAGCGCCTCGTGGAAGCGGGCGAGCACGCCGGGCTGGAAGCCCTTGCCGTCGAGCTCGCGGATGACGCCGACCTTCAGGCCCTGCACGTCGGCGTTGCGCACCGCGTCGGCCATGGACGGCCACGGGTCGGGGATCGACGTGGAGTCGTGCGGGTCGTACCCGCCGATGACGTCGTGCAGCAGCGCGGCATCGAGCACGGTGCGCGTGACCGGGCCGACCTGGTCGAGCGAGGAGGCCAGTGCGATCGAGCCGTAGCGGCTCACGCCGCCGTAGGTGGGCTTCACGCCGACCGTGCCGGTCACGTGCGCGGGCTGGCGGATCGAGCCGCCGGTGTCGGAACCGAGCGCGAGCGGCGCCTCGAAGGCCGCGACGGCCGCGGCCGAACCGCCGCCCGAGCCGCCGGGGATCCGCTCGAGGTCCCACGGGTTGTAGGTGGGCCCGTACGCGGAGTGCTCGGTCGACGAGCCCATGGCGAACTCGTCCATGTTCGTCTTGCCGAGGGGCACCATGCCCGCCTCGCGCACGCGTGCCACGGGCGTCGCGTCGTACGGGGGCATCCAGCCCTCGAGGATGCGCGAGCCGGCGGTCGACGGCATGTCCTTGGTGACGAGCACGTCCTTGATCGCGATCGGCACGCCCGCGAGCGGCCCGAGGGGCTCACCGGCGGCGCGGGCGCGGTCGATGCGCTCGGCGTCGGCCAGCGCGGCATCCGTCGCCACGTGCAGGAACGCGTGCACCGACGAGTCGACCGCCTCGATGCGGTCGAGGTGGGCGCGGGTCGCCTCGACGGCGCTCACCTCGCCGGAGGAGAGGGCGTCGGCGAGTGCGGATGCCCCGAGGCGGGTCAGGTCCCGGCTCACTGCTCCTCCCCCAGGATCGCCGAGACCTTGAACCGCGCGCCGTCGTGCTCGGGCGCGCCCGCCACGGCCTCGGCCGGGGTCAGCGTCGCGCCGACGACGTCGTCGCGGAAGACGTTCTGCATCGGGATGGGGTGGCTGGTCGCCGGCACGTCGGGCGTCGCCACCTCGCTCACCTGCTCGACCGCGTGCATGATCTGGCCGAGCTCCTTCGTGAGGCTCGTCACCTCGTCGTCGGTGAGCGCGATGCGGGCGAGGTTCGCGAGGTGCGCGACCTGCTCCGCCGTGATGTCGGACATACTGCTCCGTCGTGTCGGGGAGGGGGATGCGTCAGCGATTCTATCGGGGCGCGGGGCCCGGATCAGTCCGCGGCGGCGGGCTCCACCGGCGGCAGGGCGTCGGGCCCGTCGGTGACGAGCACGGCGAACTGCGCGGCGTCGAGCACGCGCACGCCGAGTTCTTCGGCCTTGGCGAGCTTGGAGCCCGCGCCCGGGCCCGCGGCGACGAAGTCGGTCTTCTTCGACACGCTCGAGGCGGCCTTGCCGCCGGCGGCGATGATGGCCTCCTTCGCGCCCTCGCGGCTGAACCCGTCGAGGGTGCCGGTCGCGACCACCGTGAGCCCCGCGAGCACGCCGCCGGCCTCCGCGGCGGCACCCGGCCCCGGATGCCCCGGGGTGGCGAACTGCACGCCCGCGGCCGTCCACCGATCGACGATCTCGCGATGCCAGTCGACGTCGAACCAGTCGAGCACCGAGTCGGCGATGGTCGGCCCGACGCCGTCGACCTCGGCCAGCTGCTCGCGCGATGCCTCGCGGATCGCGTCGAGCGACCCGAAGTGGTCGGCGAGCGCCCGGGCGGCGACCGGCCCGACGTGCCGGATGTTCAGCGACACCAGCAGCCGCCAGAGCGGCTTGGTGCGCGCCCGGTCGAGCTCGTCGACGAGTCGCGTCGCCGCCTCCGACGGCAGCAGCTCGCGGTGATTCTTGCGGATGCCCGCGGCCCGGCGCTCCGCCGGGGTCAGGTCCTCCGTGCCGGGCGGGTAGGTCGCCGCGCTCCACTTCTGGAACGGCGCACGCCGCACGGGCTCGCCGGTCGATTCGTCGAGCCTCGGCTCGCCGGTCTCGGCGTCGCGCACGATCACCTCGATGGGCACGAGCTCCTCGACGGTGAGGTCGAACAGCCGGGCCTCGGTGACGAGCGGCGGCACCTCGGGCACCTCCGGTTGGGTGAGGGCCGCCGCGGTGACCTCGCCCAGCGCCTCGATGTCGAGTGCACCGCGTGACCCGATGTGCTCGACGCGGCCGCGCACCTGCGCCGGGCAGGCGCGCGCGTTCGGGCAGCGGAGGTCGATGTCGCCCTCCTTCATGGCCCGCAGCGTGGTGCCGCACTCGGGGCAGGCCTCGGGCATCTGCCACTCGACCTCGGTGCCGTCGCGCAGCTGCTCGACCGCGCCGAGGATCTCGGGGATCACGTCGCCGGCCTTGCGGAGCACCACGGTGTCGCCGATCAGCACGCCCTTGGCCTTCACGACGTCCTGGTTGTGCAGCGTCGCCTGCCGCACCGTCGAACCCGCGACCTTCACGGGCGCCATGACCGCGTACGGAGTCGCGCGGCCGGTGCGGCCGACGCCGACGACGATGTCGAGCAGCTTCGTGTGCACCTCCTCGGGCGGGTACTTGTACGCGATGGCCCAGCGCGGAGCGCGGCTCGTCGCCCCGAGCTCGTCGTGGAGTGCCAGGTCGTCGACCTTCACGACGATGCCGTCGATCTCGTGCTCGACGTCGTGCCGGTGCTCGCCCCAGTGATCGATGAAGCCGGCCACGCCGTCGATCGCGTCGAACACGCGCGCGTACGGCGACACCGGAAGCCCCCACGAGGCGAGCAGGTCGTAGATCTCGGATTGGGCGGCCACCGGCGGCTCGCTCCACGCCCCGATGCCGTGCAGGTAGAGCGCGAGCCGGCCGAGGCGGTCGCGCATCAGCTCGCGCTCGAAGGCGTTCTTGTTCTCGCGGCGCTGGCGGAGGCTGCCGGCCGCCGTGTTGCGAGCATTGGCGAACTCGGCGAATCGGGTGGGGATGTGCTCGGCCGGACGGCCCTTCGCGAGCTCGGCCGCCTCGTACTCGGCCTGCAGCTCGCGCTGGCGGGCGTTCAGCGCCTCGAAGTCGGCCGTGCTGAGGAACACCTCGCCGCGCACCTCGAAGAACGGCGGGAACCCGCTGCCGGTGAGCCGCCTGGGGATCGCGGGGATGAGCTCGACGTTCTCGGTGATGTCCTCCCCGACCCGGCCGTCGCCGCGCGTCGTCGCGGTCTCGAGCACGCCGTCGCGGTACGCGAGGCTGATCGCGAGCCCGTCGATCTTCAGCTCGGTCAGCCAGCGCACCGTGGTGCCCGCGGCCGCCTCGGCCTTCGCCGCCCACTCGCGGAACTCGTCGACCGAGAAGACGTTGTCGAGGCTGAGCATGCGCTCGGCGTGCTCGTGCTCGGGGAACCCGGCAGCGATGACCGCGGCACCGACCTGCTGCGTCGGGCTGTCCTGCCCGGCGAGCTCGGGGAACGCCCGCTCGAGCGCCTCCAGGCGGTGGTAGGCCTCGTCGTACGCGGCATCCGACAGCGGGGAGTCGCCGTCGGCGTAGTACGCCCGCCGTGCGGTGTCGATGCGCTCCGAGAGCCGATCGGCCTCGGCTCGCGCCGCCTCGAACCCCATCGCCTCGATGTCACCGGGAACACTGCTCGATGCCGTCTCGCTCACGTGGCAATCCTAGGGAAGTCGGCCGACACGTCGACTCGCTGCGGGCGGCCGAATCGAGACGACGCCACCCGGCGATGCGGTCGGTGCGGCAGCGCCTACGCGCCGACGGGCACGGCGCTCACCGTGCGGTCGATGGTGCACTGGCCGAGCACGCGCGTGCCGACGTAGACGACCGCGGTCTGGCCCGGTGCAACGCCGTCGAGCGGCGCGTCGGGCGTGATCACGAGCTCGGTGACGGATGCCGCCGAGCTGCCGGATGCGGCAGGGCCCGACGCCTGCTCCGACGCATCCGTCGCCCGCATCGCCACCCGGGCGACCGCCGGCACCGGGTCGGCGTGCGCGCGGATCTGCACCTCGCACGCGAACGACTCGGTCGGGTCGGCGGGCGGCTCGCCCGCCCAGGTGAAGCGCGACCCGGCGATCTCGGCGATCGCGAGCGCCTCGCGCGGGCCGACGACGACCCTACGCTCCTTGGGGCGCACGTCGAGCACGAAGCGGGGCTTGCCGTCGGGCGCCGGCGTGCCGAGGCGGAGGCCCCGGCGCTGGCCGACCGTGAACGCGTGCGCACCGTCGTGACTGCCGACGACCTCGCCCGCTCGGTCGACGATGTCGCCCGGCTCGACGCCGACGCGCTCGGCGAGCCAGGCGCTGGTGTCGCCGTCGGGAATGAAGCAGATGTCGTACGAGTCGGGCTTCTGCGCCACCGCGAGGCCGCGGCGGGCGGCCTCGGCGCGCACGAGGTCCTTCGACGGGGTGTCGCCCAGCGGGAACATCGCGTGGGCGAGCTGGTCGGCCGTCAGCACGCCGAGCACGTAGGACTGGTCCTTCGCCTCCGCGCTCGCGCGGTGGAGCTCGCGGTGCCCCGAGGCATCCGTCTCGATGGTGGCGTAGTGGCCCGTGCAGACCGCGTCGAAGCCGAGCGCCAGCGCCTTCTCGAGCAGCGCGGCGAACTTGATGCGCTCGTTGCAGCGCATGCACGGGTTCGGCGTGCGGCCGGCGGCGTACTCGGCGATGAAGTCGTCGACGACGTCGTCCTTGAAGCGCTCGGAGAAGTCCCAGACGTAGAACGGGATGCCGAGGAGGTCGGCCGCGCGGCGGGCGTCCATCGAGTCCTCGATGGTGCAGCAGCCGCGGCTGCCGGTGCGCAGGGTTCCGGGCATGCGGCTGAGCGCGAGGTGCACGCCGACCACCTCGTGGCCGGCCTCCACCGCGCGCGCCGCAGCGACGGCGCTGTCGACGCCGCCCGACATCGCTGCGAGGACCTTCATGCGCCCCAGTGTACGAGCGGCCGCTGAACGACCGCCCGACGCGGGACCGGCCCCCGCGTCAGGATCGGGGCCGGCCGGCCTCGAGCGACTCGACCCGGCGCTGCAGCGCCTCGACGTCGGCGGCGAGCTGCCGCTGGCGCTCCTCGGCCTCTTTCGAGCCGCCGCGCTGCTTGGCGATCACGGCGATGCTCGCGTAGACGAACACGGCGATGATGGCGACGATCGCGACCCAGGCGATCCAGGGCAGGTCCATGATGGTGCTCCCTCCGGTGGGGGTCCCTCCCGCCGAACGTACTGCGACCGCCGAAGCGCTCGCAACCGCTCAGCGGTCGAACGAGGTGGCGCGCGCGGCGAGGCCGGCGCGGGCGGCGGCCTCGTGCGCGGCGGGCAGCGCGGCGAGGAACGCGTCGACGCCGGCGTCGGTCGTCGTGCGGCCGAGGGTCACGCGCAGCGCGCCGCGCGAGTCGGCCTCGCTGCGCCCCATCGCGCGCAGCACGTGCGACGGCTCCGCCACGCCCGCCTGGCAGGCCGACCCGGTCGAGACGGCGACGCCCGCCATGTCGAGCAGGAACAGCAGCGAGTCGCCCTCGCAGCCGGGGAAGGCGAAGTGCGCGTTGCCCGGCAGCCGGTCGACCGGGTCGCCGCTCGGCACCGCGTCGGGCACCGCCTCGCGCACGCCGGCCACGAGGCGGTCGCGCAGCGCCGACACGCGAGCGGCCTCGGCGTCGAGGGAGTCGGCGGCGACCGATGCCGCTGCGGCGAACGACACCGCCGCCGCCACGTCCTGCGTGCCCGACCGGATGCGCCGCTGCTGCCCGCCGCCGTGCAGCAGCGGTTCGACCCGCGCCGACCGCGCCAGCACGAGCGCGCCCGCCCCCACCGGACCGCCGATCTTGTGCGCGGACACGCTCAGCGCGACGAGTCCCGCCCCGCCGGACCCGCTCGCCGCGCGCGCCGCAGCGAACCGCACCGGCACGTGCCCGTAGGCGGCGATCGCGTCGACGTGCAGCGGCACCCCGGCGTCCGCGGCGAGCGCCGCGACCTCGGCGACCGGCTGCAGCGTGCCGACCTCGTTGTTGGCCCAGAGCATGGTGGCGAGCGCGATCGTCTCGGGCGAGTGCGCGAGCGCGCGCGCGAACGCGTCGACGTCGACCCGGCCGAGCGCGTCGAGCGGAATCTCCTCGACCACCGCGCCCTCGTGGGCCTCGAGCCACTCGACGGTGTCGATCGTCGCGTGGTGCTCCCCCGCGGGCATGAGCACGCGCGGCCGCGCGGTGCCGGGCGCGGCCGGCTCGGGGGCATCCGCCTGCCTGGCCCACCACAGGCCCTTGATCGCGAGGTTCACGGCCTCGGTGCCGCCGCCCGTGAGCACGACCTCGATCGGGTCGCAGTCGAGCGTCGCGGCGATGGTCTCGCGCGCGCCCTCGAGCAGGCGCTTGGCCTCCTGCCCGGCGGCGTGGATGGACGACGGGTTGCCCACGCGACCGAGCGCGTCGGTGAGCGCGGCGATCGCCTCGGGCAGCATCGGGGTCGTCGCGGCATGGTCGAGGTAGACGGTCATGACGTCCACCTCCCTTGCGGCTCGGGTGGGCAGGGGCACCCCGCCTCGCGAACTACTGTAGATCGCATGACGTCGGGCGATGCGCTGCACGACCTCGGCGTTCGCGCGACCGCCGAGGGCGGACGCCTGCGCGTGTGGTCGCACTCGGCCACCTCGATGCGGTGCGAGGTCTCCGACGCCGCGGATGCCGCGTGGTCGATCGCCTCCATCGAGATGACGCGCGACCGCCACGGCGTCTGGACAGCCGACTCCCCCGAACTGCGGCCCGGACGCCTCTATGCCCTGCGCGTCGACGGTCCGACGGGCCCCAACCACGCCTTCGACCGTCGGCGACGCCTCCTCGACCCGTACGCCCGCGGACTCGTGCGCGTGCCCGGCGACGGCTGGCGCTCGGCGATCGTCGACGGCGGCTTCGACCGGGGCGGGTCCACGAAGCCCCGCGTGCCGATGGACCGCACCGTGCTCTACGAGCTGCACGTGCGCGGCTTCAGCCGCCGCAACCCCCACGTGCCGCCCGAGCTGCGCGGCACCTACGCGGGCCTCGCGCACGAGTCGTCGATCGCGTACCTGCGCGACCTGGGCGTCACGACAGTCGAGCTGCTGCCCGTGCACGCGTTCGTGCCCGAGCAGCGGCTGCTCACCCAGGGCCTCACGAACTACTGGGGCTACAACACGCTCGGCTTCTTCGCCCCGCACGCGGCCTACGCGAGCCCCGCGGCGCAGGCGGGCGGCCCCGACGCAGTGCTCCGCGAGGTCAAGGGCATGGTGAAGCTGCTGCACGAGGCGGGGCTCGAGGTCGTGCTCGACGTCGTCTACAACCACACGGCCGAGGAGGGCCCGAACGGCCCCGTGTACCACCTGCGCGGCATCGACAACGCGGGCTACTACCGCCAGGACGCGCACGGCGCGTACGTCGACAGCACCGGATGCGGCAACACCGTGTACTACGGGGGCCGTGCGCCGGTGCGCATGGCGCTCGACTCGATGCGGTACTGGGCCGACGAGGTGGGCGTCGACGGGTTCCGGCTCGACCTCGCCACGTCGCTCGGCCGCGGCGACCACGGCGGCTACTCCCCCGACCACCCGCTGCTGCGCGGCATGCTCGACGACCCGGTGATCGGCGCCTCGAAGCTCATCGCCGAGCCGTGGGACGTGGGCTGGGGCGGGTGGCAGACCGGCAACTTCCCCGCGGGCTTCAGCGAGTGGAACGACGGCTACCGCGACCGCATCCGCGACTTCTGGCTGGGCGACCTGCGGCGGCAGCGGCGACGCGAGCAGGTCTCGGGCATCGGGCCGCTCGCGACGAGCGTCGCCGGTTCGGCGCAGACCTTCGCGGCCGAGCGCGGGCCGCTCGCGAGCCTGAACTTCGTGACGGCGCACGACGGCTTCACGCTCGCCGACCTGACCGCCTACGACGTCAAGCACAACCTCGGCAACGGCGAGGACAACCGCGACGGGTCGAACGACAACCGCTCGTACAACCACGGCGTCGAGGGGCCGACCGACGACGAGGCGGTGCTCGCCGACCGTCGCCGTAGCATGCGCAACCTGCTCGGCACGCTGCTGCTGTCGGCGGGCGTGCCGATGCTCACCGCCGGTGACGAGTGGGGGCGCTCGCAGCGCGGCAACAACAACGCCTACTGCCAGGACGGCGAGCTGACCTGGTTCGACTGGGAGCGCGAGCCGTGGGAGGACGACCTGCTGCGCGTCGCGCGCCACCTCATCCGGCTGCGTCGCGAGAACCCCGCACTGCGGCCGGTGCGCTACGGCCGCCCGGGCGAGACCACGCCCAGCGCGACCCAGATGGACTGGTACAACGTGCACGGCGAGCCCATGTCGGCCCACGACTGGGAGGACCCGAAGCGGCGCACCCTGCAGTACCTGGCTGCGTCGACCCCCGAGACCGAGCCGTTCAACCGCGTGCTGCTCGTGCTGCACGGCCGCGACCGCGGCACGCGCGTGACCCTGCCCGCGCACGACGGCGTCGAGGGGTACACGCGGCTCTGGGACTCGAGCCGCGACACGCCGTCGCGTCAGGTCAGCGAGCGTCGCCCCGGCGACCCGGTGCGGGTGCGGCCCGCGTCGATCCAGGTCTTCCGGGCGCACTGAGGGGGTCGGCATGATGGCGAAGCGAGCGGATGCCCCGGGGCGCGGCGGCACGCCCGCGACCGTGGCGCTCGACGCGGCCGGCGTCGCCTACGAACTGCGGCCGTACGCGCACGACCCGCGCGCCCAGGCGTACGGGCTCGAGGCCGCCGAGGCGCTCGGCGTCGAGCCCGAGCGGGTGTTCAAGACGCTGCTCGCCGACGTCGACGGCGAGCTGGTCGTCGGCATCGTGCCCGTCTCGGGCCAGCTCGACCTGAAGGCGCTCGCGGCCGCGGCCGGCGGCAAGAAGGCGCGCATGGCCGACCCGGCTGCCGCCGAACGGCGCACGGGCTACGTGGTCGGCGGCATCAGCCCGATCGGGCAGCGCACGCCCGCGCCGACGGTGCTCGACGAGACCGCGATCCTGTTCGAGGCCATCCTCGTCTCGGGCGGCCGCCGCGGGCTCGACCTCGAGCTCGCGCCCGACGACCTGCTCGCCGTCACCGGCGGGCGCTACGCGGCGATCGCGCGCGACTGACCGGGCGCCCTACGGCAGCGCGACGAGCCCCATCTCGGCGGCGCTGAACAGCAGCGGATGCTTCGGCACGACGCGCACCGTGTACCCGAAGTTGCCCGCGCGCTCGAGCGCGACGGCGCCGGTGTACACGCGAGCGCCGCCGCCGTCGGTCGACGGATCCGGGTCGAGTTCGCACGTGCGCAGGTCGGACAGGTCGTCGCCGTCGCGCACCCGGCCGTAGACCACCTGCACCGCGACGTCGTCGTCGGAGAGCCCGTCGAGGTCGACGTGCGCGCGCAGGCGCAGCTCCTCGCCCACGTGCGGCACCGATGCGAGGCCGCCCGACTCGACGTGCCGCACGCGCACCGACGGCCAGGCGGCGCGCACGCGCGCCTTCCACGCCGCCAGCTCGCGGGCCGGGCGGTGGTCGTCGGCGTTCGCCGTCGCGGCGAGCTCGGCCGCGGGGCGGTACAGGCGCTGCACGTACTCGCGCACCATGCGGTCGGCCGACAGCTCGGGCGAGAGCGTCGCGAGCGTGTGCCGCATCATGCCGACCCACGCGGTCGGCACGCCGTCGGCGTCGCGGTCGTAGAACCGGGGCGCGATGCGGTGCTCGATGAGGTCGTAGAGGGCGGATGCCTCGAGCCGGTCGCGCTCCGAGGCGTCCCCCGCCGCGTCGGCCGACGGGATCGCCCAGCCGTTCTCGTCGTCGGCGTACTCGGCCCACCAGCCGTCGAGGATGGAGCAGTTGAGCGCGCCGTTCAGGGCGGCCTTCATGCCCGATGTGCCGCACGCCTCGAGCGGGCGCAGCGGGTTGTTCAGCCACACGTCGCAGCCCGGGTAGAGCGTGCGGGCCATGCCGATGTCGTAGTCGGGCAGGAACACGATGCGCTGGCGCACCGCCGGGTCGGACGCGAAGCGCACGAGCTGCTGGATGAGCTGCTTGCCCTCGTCGTCGGCGGGGTGCGACTTGCCCGCGACGACGATCTGCACCGGCCGCTCGGGGTGGGTGAGGATGGCGGCGAGGCGCTCCGGGTCCTGCAGCATGAGCGTCAGGCGCTTGTACGTCGGCACGCGGCGGGCGAACCCGATCGTGAGCACGTGCGGATCGAGCACGCCCGACGTCCACGGCGGCGACACCGCGCCGGGGTGGCTCGCCGACCACGCCTCCGACACGCGGCGGCGCGCGTCGACCACGAGCTGCTCGCGCATGGCCTGCTTGACCTCCCACAGCTCGGCGTCGGAGACCACGTCGGACGCCCAGTCGACCGCGGTCGTGTCGGGCGAGCCGAACCGCGCCTCGGCGAGCGACTTCAGCAGCGGATCCGTCCAGGTCGGCGCGTGCACCCCGTTCGTGACCGAGTCGATGGGCACCTCGCTCGCGTCGAAGCCCGCCCACAGCTCGGAGAACATGCGCCGGCTGACCTCGCCGTGCAGCTTCGACACGCCGTTCGCGCGCTGGCCGAGCCGGAGGCCCATGATCGCCATGTTGAAGGCGTGCGAGCCGGGATCGGCCTCGGTGCCGAGCGCGAGCACGTCGGCCGATCGCACGCCGGGCAGCAGCTCGGGCGTGAGGTAGCGCTCGACGAGCCCGCGGTCGAACCGGTCGATGCCCGCGGGCACGGGGGTGTGGGTCGTGAACACGGTGCCGGCGCGCACGGCCTGCAGCGCTTCCTGGAACGAGAGCCCCTCGCCGATCAGGTCGGAGATGCGCTCGAGGCCGAGGAAGCCCGCGTGGCCCTCGTTGGTGTGGAAGACGTCGGCGGCCGCGTGCCCGCCGAGCTCCTCCCAGCTTCGCAGCGCGCGCACGCCGCCGATGCCGAGCAGCAGTTCCTGCAGCAGGCGGTGCTCGCCGCCGCCGCCGTACAGCCGGTCGGTGACGCCGCGGAGGTCGTCGTCGTTCGCGGGGATGTCGGTGTCGAGCAGCAGCAGCGTGACCCGGCCCACCGCGGCCTGCCAGACGCGCGCGTGCAGGGCCCGCCCGCCCGGCATCGCGAGGCTCACCTGCTCGGGCGTGCCGTCGTGCCGGCGCAGCACGGTGAGCGGCAGCCCGTCCGGGTCGAGCACCGGGTAGCGCTCCTGCTGCCAGCCGTCGGGCGAGATCGACTGCGAGAAGTAGCCCGCGCGGTAGAACAGCCCCACGGCGGTCAGCGGCACCCCCAGGTCGCTCGCGCTCTTCAGGTGGTCGCCGGCGAGGATGCCGAGGCCGCCTGAGTACTGCGGCAGCGCCGCCGCGATGCCGAACTCGGGCGAGAAGTAGGCGATCCGGGCCGGTGCCGGGCCCTCGAGCCCCTGGTACCACCGCGGCTCGCCGAGGTACCCGTGCAGGTCGGCGCGCAGCGACTCGGCCCACCCGACGAATCCGTCGTCGGCCGCGAGCTCGGCCAGCCGTTCCGGCTCCACCTCGCCGAGGAGCGCGACCGGGTCGTGTCCGGTCGCCGCCCACGCGTGCGGCGAGACGTGCTCGAACAGCCGGCGGGTCGGCAGGTGCCAGGACCAGCGCAGGTTCGCGGCGAGCTCCTCCAGCGCCGACAGGCGCTCCGGAACCACGGGACGGACGGTGAATCGACGGATCGCTCGCACGGCATCAGCGTACGGGCGCAACATGTCGGACGCGTGAACGCAATCCCCCGACATGGCCGTGTCGACGCGATACGGTCGGAACGTGACCTCCCCCACGACGACGGTCGGCCGGATCCCGGTGGGCCGCCTCACTCCCGCATCGCTCGAGCCGGAACTGCGCCCGAAGGCGTTCGACGGCGAGGTGGTGCCCTTCCGGGCCACCGTCTTCCGCGAGGGACACGACGCCGTCGGCGCCATGCTGCACCTCACCTCGCCCTCCGGCGAGTCGAGCGAGCATCGGATGCACCTGATGGGACCGGGACTCGACCGCTGGGAGGCGCTCGCCCTGGTCGACGAGGTGGGCGAGTGGCGCTGGAGCGTGACGGGGTTCGGCGACGAGTTCGAGACCTGGGTGCACGACGCGGGCATCAAGGTGCCCGCGGGCATCGACGTCGAGCTCATGTTCGAGATCGGCGCGCGGATGCTGCAGAAGGCGTCGCTGCAGATGAAGCGCCCGCAGCGCGCGAGGCGCCGGCTCGCGGCATCCGCCCGACTGCTCCGCAACCGTGCGAAGCCCGTCGACGAGCGCGCCGCCGTGATCGACGACGCGGCGCTGCACGCCGAGTTCCACCTGCGCCCGTTCGCGACGCTCACGACGACGTCGCCCGAGCACGTGATCCGGGTCGAGCGGCGCGCCGCGGGCGTCGGCTCCTGGTACGAGTTCTTCCCGCGCTCGGAGGGCGCGCACCGGTACAAGAACGGCCGCTGGCGGAGCGGCAACTTCCGCACCGCCCAGCAGCGACTGGCCGAGGTCGCCGCGATGGGCTTCGACGTGGTCTACCTGCCGCCGATCCACCCGATCGGACGCGCGTTCCGCAAGGGCCCGAACAACACGCTCGACGCCGGCCCCGACGACCCCGGCTCGCCGTGGGCCATCGGCTCGCCCGAGGGCGGGCACGACGCCATCCACCCCGACCTCGGGCGGCTGCGCGACTTCCGCGCGTTCGTGCGGCGGGCGAACGAGCTCGGCCTCGAGATCGCCATGGACTTCGCGCTGCAGGCCTCGCCCGACCACCCGTGGGTCACCGAGCACCCGGAGTGGTTCACGACGCTGCCCGACGGCACCATCGCGTACGCGGAGAACCCGCCGAAGAAGTACCAGGACATCTACCCGATCAACTTCGACAACGACCCCGAGGGCATCCGGCAGGAGGCGCTGCGGGTGCTGCGGCACTGGATCGCGCAGGGCGTGCGCATCTTCCGCGTCGACAACCCGCACACCAAGCCGCTCGCGTTCTGGCAGTGGATCATCGGCGAGGTGAACGCCGAGCACCCCGATGTCGTGTTCCTCGCCGAGGCGTTCACGCGGCCGGCGATGATGCGCTCGCTCGCCGCGGTCGGCTTCCAGCAGTCGTACTCGTACTTCACGTGGCGCAACACCAAGGAGGAGCTCGAGGAGTTCCTCACGAGCGTCTCGCAGGAGACTGCCGACTACATGCGCCCGAACCTGTTCGTGAACACGCCCGACATCCTCACCGAGTACCTCCAGTTCGGCGGCCCGGCGGCGTTCACCGTGCGCGCCTCCATCGCGGCCACCGCCGGCCCGCTGTGGGGCGTGTACTCGGGCTTCGAGCTCTTCGAGTCGGTCGCGCGGCCCGGCGCCGAGGAGGCCATCGACAACGAGAAGTACGAGTACAAGCCGCGCGACTTCGCCCGCGCCGAGGCGGAGGGGCGCTCGCTCGGGCTCTACCTCGGCATCCTGAACCGCATCCGCGCCCAGCATCCGGCCCTCGGGCAGCTCCGGAACATCCGCTTCCACGCCACCGACGACCCGGCCATCCTCGCGTACAGCAAGCACCTCGACGGCGCGTTCACGGCGTCCGGCGAGCCCGACACGATCGTCGTCATCGCCAACGTCGACCCGCACTCCGTGCGCGAGACGACCGTGCACCTCGACGTCACCGCCTTCGGGCTGCCGGAAGGCACCCGCTACCGGGTCGACGAGCTCGTGAGCGGCGAGAGCTGGGAGTGGGGGGCGTCGAACTACGTGCGACTCGACGCGTTCACCATGCCGGTGCACATCCTGCACGTGAGAGGGGCGATCGATGCCTGACACCCACCCGCGGCCCGCGATGCCCGCGCGCCCCGCCGACCACATCCTCGCCGCGGTCGGCGAGGGCCGGTACCACGACCCGCACGGCGTGCTCGGCCAGCACCCGATCGAGCGACCGGGCGAGCCCGCGCGCACGGTGATCCGCGCCCGCCGACCGCTCGCCCGAGACGTGGACGCGGTGCTCGAGGACGGCCGGCTGCCGCTCGAGCACCTCGGCTGGGGCATCTGGCAGGGCGTCGGCGACTTCTCGCCGCAGGACTACCGCATCGAGGCCCGCTACGAGGACGGCGCGGAGTGGACCGCCGACGACCCGTACCGGTTCGCCCCGTCGATCGGCGAGCTCGACCTGCACTTGATCGGCGAGGGCCGCCACGAGGAGCTGTGGCGCGTGCTCGGCGCGCACCACCGCGACCACTGGGGCATCGGCTCCCCCGTGTCGGGCACGTCGTTCTCGGTCTGGGCGCCGCACGCCCAGGCCGTGCGCGTGCAGGGCAGCTTCAACGACTGGGACGGCTCCGCGCACGCCATGCGCAACATGGGCGGCAACGGGGTGTGGGAGCTGTTCGTGCCCGACGTCGCCCCCGGCGCGCTGTACAAGTTCGAGATCCGCACCCGGTCGGGCGACTGGGTCACCCACGCCGACCCCATGGCCCGCGCGGCCGAGGCCCCGCCGTCGACCGCGTCCGCCGTGACCGCCACCTCGTACGAGTGGGGCGACCACGAGTGGATGGACCGCCGCCGCGCCCACGACCCGCACGACGGCCCGATGAGCGTCTACGAGGTGCACCTCGGCTCGTGGCGCAAGGGCCTCGGGTACCGCGACGCCGCGGACGAGCTCATCGGCTACGTCGGCGAGCTCGGCTACACCCACGTGGAGTTCCTGCCCCTGGCGGAGCATCCGTTCGGCGGCTCCTGGGGCTACCAGGTCACGGGCTACTTCGCGCCGACCGCCCGGTTCGGCTTCCCCGACGACCTCAGGTACCTCATCGACCGCCTGCACCAGGCGGGCATCGGCGTGATCATGGACTGGGTGCCCGGCCACTTCCCGAAGGACGGCTGGGCGCTCGCCCGGTTCGACGGCGAGCCGCTCTACGAGCACCCCGACCCGCGGCGCGGCGAGCACAAGGACTGGGGCACGCTGATCTTCGACTACGGCAACCCCCGGGTGAAGAACTTCCTCGTCGCGAACGCCCTCTACTGGCTCGAGGAGTTCCACGTCGACGGGCTCCGTGTCGACGCCGTCGCGTCCATGCTCTACCTCGACTACTCGCGCGAGGAGGGCGAGTGGGCGCCGAACATCCACGGCGGGCGCGAGAACCTCGAGGCGATCTCGTTCCTCCAGGAGGTCACCGCGACCTCGTACAAGCGCAACCCCGGCACCGTCATCATCGCCGAGGAGTCGACGAACTGGCCGGGCGTCACGCGTCCCACCTCGGGCGGCGGGCTCGGCTTCGGCTTCAAGTGGAACATGGGCTGGATGCACGACACGCTCGGCTACATCGGCGAGGACCCGATGTACCGGTCGTACCACCACGACGAGATCACCTTCTCGTTCATGTACGCGTTCAGCGAGAACTTCATGCTGCCGATCAGCCACGACGAGGTCGTGCACGGCAAGGGGTCGCTGCTGAACAAGATGCCGGGCGACCACTGGCAGCAGCTCGCGAACCTGCGCGCGTACCTCGCGTACATGTGGGCGCACCCCGGCAAGCAGCTGCTCTTCATGGGGCAGGAGTTCGGGCAGCTCTCCGAGTGGAGCGAGGAGCGCAGCCTCGACTGGTGGATGCTCGACCAGCCCAGCCACCGCGCGCTGTTCGACCTCGTCGGCCGCCTCAACCGCATCTACCGGGACTCGCCCGCGCTCTGGGAGCTCGACAACGACTCCGCGGGCTTCGAGTGGGTCGACGGCGGCTCGGCCGAGACCAACGTGGTCGCGTTCCTGCGCTACGACCGCGAGCGACGGCCGCTGCTGTGCGTGGCGAACTTCGCTGGGGTGCCGCACACGGGCCAGCGGTTCGGCCTGCCCTTCGCCGGGCGCTGGGTCGAGGTGCTGAACACGGATGCCTCGGAGTTCGGCGGCTCCGGCGTCGGCAACCTCGGCGGGGTCGACGCGCAGGACGTGCCGTTCCAGGGCCGTCCGGCGTCGATCGACCTCACGCTGCCGCCGCTCGGCGTGCTCTGGCTGCGGCCGGAGTGACGACCGGCGCCGTGCGCGGATCCGCGCGGCACGTGCTCGCGGTCGGGCCGGCTCAGTAGAGCAGCGACGCGAGCCTGCGACGGGCCGCGCCCACGCGCGGGTCGTCGATGCCGACGACCTCGAACAGCTCGAGCAGGCGTGCGCGCACGGGGTCGCGATCGGCGGGGGCCAGCTTGGCGAAGAGGGTGAGCAGGCGGTCGAAGGCGTCGTCGACGTGGCCGCCCGAGCAGTCCAGGTCGGCGACCGCGAGCTGCGCGTCGACGTCGTCGGGGGCGGATGCCGCGGCCTGGCGGATCTCGTCGATGCCGCGGCCCTGCAGCCGCGCCAGCAGGCTGACCTGCGCGAGGCCGGCCTTCGCCTCGGCGTCGGACGGCTGCTTCACGAGCGCCGTGCGGTACGCGGCCGCAGCGGCCTCGTAGTCGCCGCGCTCGATCGCGTCGTACGCCTCCTGCACGTGCTCGGGCAGCGGCTCCTCGACCGGCTCCTCCGACTCGGCGGGCGCCTCGCCCACGTCGACGCGGCCGTTCACCCCGTGCTGCGAGGCGAGCTGCAGCAGCTGCTCGAACACCTCGCGCACGACCTGCTCGGGCTGCGCACCGGTGAACAGCGGCACCGGCTGGCCGGCGACGACGGCGGCGACCGTCGGGATCGACTGCGCCTGGAACGCCTGCGCCAGCTGCGGGTTGGCGTCGACGTCGACCTTCGCGAGCACGATGCGACCGGCGTACTCGGCGACGAGCTGCTCGAGCACCGGGGTGAGCTGCTTGCACGGGGCGCACCACTCGGCCCAGAGGTCGACGACCACGGGCACGCGCTTGGAGAGCTCGACGACCTGGCCGAAGCTCTGGTCGGTCGCGTCGACCACGAGTGCCGAGGCGGGCACCGGTGCGCCCTCGCCGGCGGCCGGAGCGGACCCGTCGGCGGCGGGCGGCTGCGGTGCCGAGCGCCGGGACGCCAGGGACGAGAGGTCCACGGCGCCGCGCATCGACGACGGGTCGGGCATGGGCGGGTTCGTCACTGGACCTCCGAGGCGTTGATCAGGCTCTCGGACCAGCCGAGCAGCGTGATGGTGCCGTCGGAACCGACACCGGGTACGTAGAACAGCAGCTGGAGCGAGACCTGGCGCTGCACGCCCTTGGCGCTCTTCTCGTCGAAGCCCGACAGGGCGGCGCCCGGCGAGCCCTCCTCGAATCCGATGGTGCCGCCGTCGTTCGGCGTCACCTCCTCCTGCTGCTCGATCTCGACCGCGACGAGCGCGCCCGAGTCGTTGGTCGCGAGCGCCACCGTCGGGCCGTCGCCGACCTCGTTCGTGAAGTCGATGTCGGCGGTGTCGGGCAGGCTCTCGGCGATCTCGCGCTGGCCGGCCACGCCGAGCTGCTCGCGCAGCACGTCGCCCTCGAGCGTGAAGAGGTCGTTGTACTCGCTGTCGGAGCCCTTCAGCAGCACGTCCGCGTAGGCGGCCGCGACCTCGCCGGGCGGCAGGAGCAGGCCCTTGAACTCGGGCGAGATGATCGGCGCGCCGATGCTCGCCGGTGCGACCGGCGGCACCTGCGCGTCGGGCGCGAGCGCCATCTCGTACACGATGTGGTAGTTCTCGCGCGGCTCGTCCTGCTCGAGCACGAGTGCGATCGGCGCCTCGGTCGGGTCGTCCTCGTTCTGGGTGACGACCATCACCGTGCGCGGCCAGAGGTTCGCCTGCTGCGGGAGGATGAGCGTGAGCGGCGACGCGCGGATCGCGGCGGGCGCGGCGTAGTCGTCGAGCGACGAGCGGATCGCGTAGTTCGCCTCTCGCGCGTCGAACGCGGGCCCGGTGAACCGGTCGGAGAGCAGCGACTCGTCGCGCTCGGCGTCGGCGTCGCCCGCGAGCACCGCGATGCGGCGCATGATGCGCTCCATCTGCGCGACCGTGACGGCCGGCGGCGTCACCTCCTGCACGACGGGCTCCTCCTCGCCCTCGGCGGTGGGCGTCGGCTCCGCGGTGGGCGACGACGTGGCCATGGCGTCGAAGTCCGGCCAGTAGTCGGCCGAGCAGCCGGTGAGTGCGAACGCCGAGATCGCCACGACGGGCACGACCGCGATCCGCGAGCGGCCGATCGCGCGCCGGCCCGAGCCGCGCCCGACCTGCTTGGCGGTGGGCTTCGGTGCGCTCGGGAGGCGGCGGGGACCCTTCGGGACGTTCCGGCGCGGGCCGCGCGAGCGGCGGTGGCGACGGATCCCGGTGAGGAGGAAGAACAGGCCGATCAGGAACAGCAGCGAGCCGCCGGCGATCAGCGGGCCGGCCCACGGCGTCGAGTTGTCGAGCGGCCACGAGATGCCGATGCGCGACGGGGCGCTCTCGGTGCCGTCGGCGGCGAGCAGCACGGTGATGCCCTCGGGGAGGTCGACGGTCGTGCGCAGCAGGTTCTCGTCGGTGAACTGGTCGAGCCACAGGTCGGAGCCGGACGGGTCGCCCGTGGCATCCGGGTTCTCCTCGGGCTCGTCGGAGTCCGCGTCCTCCTCCTCGCTCGCTGGCGCGTCGGGGTCGGTCTCCGGCGCGGGCGCCGCACCCGGGTCGGCGGCCGGCGTGATGAGCGACGAGGTGAGCACGCCGTCCTCCTCGTCGAAGCCGATGCTGGTGTACGAGGTGTCGCCGATCCAGGCGAGCACATCGTCGGTGCGGCCGTACGCGAGGAACACCTGCGGAGAGCCGCTGACCGTGAACGACTGCTGGCCGGCGTGGGCGGCGAGCGCCTCGGGCTCGACGACCATGTAGTTCGAGGGGTTCTCGACGGTGACGTCGAGCACGACGCTGTCGGGCTCGAGGAGCACCGTGCGCTGCGCGATGCCGGCGCCGATCATCAGCGCGGCGCCGATGAACGCAACCAGCGCGAGTACGAAGCGCAACGAGTCTCCTTCAGGTCGGGGAGTCGGTCGCCCGCGGATCCGGCACCGGTTCGGGCTCCGGTGCATCCGCCTGTCGCGAGCGACACAACGTTCCACGATATCGGCCGAGGCTGGGAGTTGGCCAACCGATGGCTGTGCACACGAGTGCCCTCCCACCGAGGCGCCTCCCGTACAATCGGACGGGCCCGCCTCACCCCCTGTTCGCGGGCCAGCCACCCCACCCCCCGGAGGAGACATGGTCGAGGAGACCGAATTCACGCAGGTGTTCCGCGGATACGACAAGGACGAGGTCGACAAGGCACTCGTCGACCTGCGACGGGAACTCCTCAACGCGAACACCCAGCTCGCCGAGCAGGGCAAGGAGGTCAAGCGCCTCGTCGCCCGCATCGACGACCTGAACGCCGAGCTCGAGGAGGTCGGCAACCCGACGTTCTCCGGCCTCGGCACGAAGCTCGAGAACACGCTGCGCGTGGCCGAGGAGCAGTCGACGCGCCTCATCGCGCAGGCCGACATCGACGCCGAGAAGCTGCGCCGCGCAGCCGACGACGAGGTCGCGCTGCTGCGCTCCGACGCCCAGGAGTTCGCCGAGCGCACCGTCTCGGAGGCGCGCGCCCAGGCGACGCGCACGCTCGAGAACGCACGCGCCGAGGCCGACGACATGGTCGCCCGCGCCCACGACCACAGCGAGCAGCTGCGGCAGGACGCCGCGCGCGACGCGGCCGCGATCCGGGGGGCGATCGCTACCGAGGCCGCCGAGCTGCGCACCACCGCCAAGCGCGAGTCCGACGCGATGCGCTCGGAGGCCGAGCGCGAGGCCGCGAAGGTCCTGCAGGAGGCGAACACCGAGGCCGAGGAGGCCCGCCGCACCGCCGAGGGCCTCGCCGAGGAGACCGAGCAGACCCGCGCCGAGGTGGCCATCGAGCTCGACCGCGCTCGGGCCGAGCTCGCCAAGGAGACCGAGCAGGCCCGCCTCGACCTCGCCCGCGAGACCGAGCAGGCCCGTCTCGACCTCGAGCGCGAGAGCGCCGAGTCGCGCGCCGGCATCGAGGCCGAGGCCGCCGAGGGCCGCGTCGCCCTCGCGCACGAGATGGAGCAGGCGCGCGCCGACCTGCAGCGCGAGATCGACGCCGCGCGCGAGGGCATCGAGCAGGAGCGCGAGCAGGTGAAGGTCGACCTCGAGCGCGAGGCCGAGACCGCCAAGCTCAAGCTCGAGCACGAGCTCGAGCGCGTGCGCGCCCGCCACGAGGCCGGACTCGACCAGGCCCGCGCCGACCTCGCGCTCGAGCAGGACCAGTCCCGCGCCGACTTCGAGGCGGAGGCCGAGGGCGCCCGCATCGAGCTCGACAACCAGCTCGCCGCGATGCGCAAGAAGACCACGCACGAGGTCACCCGGATGCGCCGCGAGATCGAGCAGGCCCGCACCGACCTCGACGCAGAGCTCACCGCCAAGCGCGACGACGCCGAGCAGGAGCTGCTCACCGCGCACCGCCAGGCCGTGGCCGAGACGCAGAAGTTCCTCGACGACGCGAACGCCGAGCTCGCCGAGGCGATCGCCCGCACCGAGGAGAGCCGCGCCGAGAACGAGCGCCTCGAGGCGGAGCTGCGCTCCGACATCCTCAAGTCGCGCGAGCGCGCCGACGAGGAGGCGCGCGAGCGCATCGCAGCCGCCAACGAGCAGGCACGCAAGATGATCGCCGAGGCCGACGAGCGCACGCGCGCCCTCGTGGCTGACGCCGAGGACCGCCTGTCGCAGATTAGGATCGAGCGTGACGCGGTCGCCGGCTACTTCGAGAGCCTCCGCGGCGTCTTGACCCAGGCAGAGCAGGTGGCCGCCAACTCCTCCAAGTAGGCGGCGGAGAGGCGGTCCGCGGCTCGTGAAGATCCAGAACGCGTTCCGCCTCGGCCTGGTCGGCACCCTCGGTGTCGGCCTGGGCCTGCTCATCATCCTGTCGGTCGTCAGCCTCTCGACGATCATCACGTACATCGGGGCCGCGCTGTTCCTCGCCCTCGGTCTCGACCCCGTCGTGACCTGGCTGGAACGGCGCGGCTTCCCGCGTTGGGCCGCCATCATCACGGTGATGGCGGCCGTCGTCGCGCTCGTCACGGGACTGGTGCTCGCGGTCGTGCCGATCATCGTCGACGAGGTCGGCCAGCTGATCGACCAGATCCCCGTGATCTTCCGGCGCATCGAGTCGGGCGAGCTCGTCGACGTCCTCAGCCAGCAGTTCCCGATGCTCCGGGTCGAGGACATCCTCCAGGGCATCTCCGACGCGGCCGTCGACCTCGTGAACGACCCGGCGAGCGTCGCCGAGCTCGCGGGCGGCGTGCTCGCGGTGGCGTTCAGCATCGGCGCGGCCGTGTTCGGCGGCATAGTCGTGCTGATCCTGACGCTCTACTTCACGGCCTCGCTCAACTCGATGAAGCGGGCGACCTACCAGCTGGTGCCCGCGTCGCGCCGCGCACGGTTCGCCGACCTCACGGAGCAGATCACGCAGTCGGTCGGCCGCTTCGTGGTCGGCCAGGTCTCGCTGGCCTCGATCAACGGCGTCGCGAGCTTCATCTTCCTCTCCATCATCCAGGCGCCGTTCCCGGCGGTGCTCGCGTTCGTGGCGTTCGTGCTCTCGCTGATCCCGCTGGTCGGCACGCTGACGGGCTCGGTGATCATCGTGCTCGTCTCGCTGATCCCCGGCATCGGCTCACCGCTGACGGCACTCGTCGCGGCCATCTACTACGTGATCTACATGCAGGTCGAGGCGTACGTGCTCAGCCCGCACATCATGAACCGGGCGGTCCAGGTGCCGGGCGCCGTGGTCGTCGTCGCCGCGCTCGCGGGAGGCTCGCTGCTCGGCGTGCTCGGCGCGCTCATCGCGATCCCCGTGGCCGCGTCGATCCTGCTGATCATCAAGCAGGTCATCATCCCCCGGCAGAACGAGCGCTGAGCGAGCGGATGCCCCGGGGCATCCGCACCCCCGGCCCGGCGACGCTCAGGCGGGCCAGCGCGTCGGCAGCGGCACCGGCACCGACGGGGCCACGACCCGCACGATCTCGTCGAGCACACGGCGCGTCTGCGTCTCCCCCACCCAGAGGTGCCGGCCGTCCTCGACCGCGATGAGCTCGAGGTGGGGCACGAGCGAGAACCGCACGCGTGCCTCGTCGGGCTGCAGGAAGTCGTCGTGCTCGGGGATGAGCGCGACGATGCGCCGCTCGTCGCCCGCCCACGCCTGCAGCTCCTCGTCGTCGGTGCGGTGCAGCGGCGGCGAGAGCAGGATGAGCCCCTCGACGTCGTGCGGCCGTCCGTACTTCAGGGCCAGTTCGGTGCCGAACGACCAGCCGACGAGCCACGGGCGCGGCAGGCCGCGCTCGGCGACGAACGCCATCGCGGCGTCGACGTCGTGCCGCTCCGCCTCGCCGTGGTCGAACGCGCCCTCGCTCCGCCCGCGCGGCGACTCGGTGCCGCGCGTGTTGAACCGCAGCACGGCGACGTTCGCGAGCGCGGGCAGCCGGGCGGCGGCCTTGCGCAGGATGTGCGAGTCCATGAACCCGCCGGCGGTGGGCAGCGGATGCAGCGTCACGAGCGTCGCCGTCGGCTCGCCGCTCTCCGGCAGCGCCAGCTCGCCCACCAGGGTGAGGCCGTCGCTCGTCTCGAGCTCGACCTCCTCGCGCCGAGCGGGCAACTCGGCGCCCGCGCGGATCTCGGTTCCGTTCGTCTCGCTCGTCATGGCTTCACCTTCCAGCAGTGCGTGTGCCAGTGCCGTCGCGCGGCGAGGTCGGCCGCGTCGCCGAGCACGCCGTCGGCGCGCCAGGCCACCACGTGCGCGGTACCCGGGTCGACCTGCAGGCCGCACCCCGGGCAGGTGTACGGCTTGTTCGCCTGCGCCTCGGAGACGGGCTGCACGAACCATTCGCCGTCGCGACGATGCTCGGTGCGCTTCCAGCCGGCGCGGAGGCGCTCGACGTCGAGCGGCTCGGCGTCCTGTTCACGTGCGCGACGGCTGCCGCGGCGGCGATTGCTGCGAGGCATCCGCCCGCCTAGTACCAGCCGACCGACTGCGAGTGCGACCATGCGCCGCACGGCGTGCCGTACCGGCCGGCGATGTAGCCCAGGCCCCACTCGATCTGCGTCGCGGCGTTCGTCTGCCAGTCGGCGCCCGCCGTGGCCATCTTCGAGCCCGGCAGGGCCTGGGGGATGCCGTACGCGCCGCTGTACGGGTTCATCGCGTTGACCCGCCAGCCCGACTCCTTGTTCCAGAGCGCGACGAGGCAGTCGAACTCGCCGGAACCCCAGCCGCGGGCCGCGACCGCGGTGGCCGCGTAGGCCTGCGCCGAGCCCGGGTCGGGGACGACGGCGGGCGGTGCGGCGAGGGTGAGGGGCGTCTCGGCGACGGCTGCCGGCTCGGGCTTCGCCTCGACGACGTACTCGTTCCGCGTCGCCGTGAAGTCGTAGTCGCCCGTGACCTCCACCGCCTGGGTCGCCTCGCCGCCGAAGCGGTCACCGCTCGTGCGGTAGTCGCCCGACGCGGTCGCGCCCGCATACGGGTCGACGAGCTGCACGAGCACGAACGAGACGGATGCCGCGAAGGCGAACACGACGGTCACGGCCTGCTTCGCAGAGCGGCGGGCGGCTGCGGGCCGCTCCGGAGCGGAAGCGGTCGTACGACGACGCACCGGCGGACGCGCCGCCGGTGCAATGGCTGAGTTCGGCGGATGCCCTGAGTGCCTGCCCACGATAGGGCGAGTCTAGCGGAGCCCGCGGGCGTGGTCGCGACGCGCGCGGCGGGTCATCGCACGGCCAGCATGACGTCGACGACGGCGTCGAGCACGAGGTCGACCTGCACCTCGCGGTAGCCCCCGCGCTGCGGGCGGAACACCACGGTGCGCACGTCGTCGACGCTGATCGGCGCGCCGTCGCGGAAGTAGCGCATGAGCTTCTGCGCGAACCGGTCGACCTCGCGGGTGCTGTAGCCGACGGCGAGGAAGGACACCCGGTCGAAGCGGTGGCCCTCGGGGCGCGCGAGGCGGTTGATCACGACCTGCGCGGTCGCGCGGGCCTCGTTGATCCACTCCCCCTCGCCCTGGTCGGCGGCCGCGCGCTGGCGCTCGCGCGCGGCGAAGGCGTCCTCGAGGCGCTCCAGCGCCGCGTCGACGTGCGCGGTCGAGTAGCCGCCCTTCTGCATCGAGAACGCCGTCAGGCGGATGTCCTCGGCCGCGAGCGCGTCGGCCTCGCCGCCGACGCCGTCGTAGGCGCGTCGCGCCCGTGCGAGGAACGCATCGACCTGCTCGACGTGGTAGCCGAGCCGGGGACGCCTGACGCGCGGGAAGGTCGAGTGCACCGGACTATTCTGCCTCAGACGCCGGAGAAGAGCAGGAAGGCTGTGAAGGCGACCGCGGCCGACGGCAGGATCGAGTCGAGCCGGTCGAGGAACCCGCCGTGGCCCGGGAGCTTGGAGCTCATGTCCTTGATGCCGATGTCGCGCTTGATGAGCGACTCGGCCAGGTCGCCGAGCGTCGCGGAGAGGAAGATCGCGGCGCCGAACAGCAGGCCGAACCACCACGTGGTGCCGAGCATGAACAGGCCGACGAGCACGCCCGCGACGAGGCACGTGACGGCGCCGCCCGCGAAGCCCTCCCAGGTCTTCTTCGGGCTGATCACGGGCGCCATGGGGTGCTTCCCGAGCGTCAGTCCGGCGGCGTAGGCGCCGGTGTCGGCGAGCACCACGATCACGATGAAGCCGAGCGCCCACCACTGGCCGCCGTCCTGCGCGGTCAGCACGACGACGAACGCCGCGAGGAACGTGACGTACACCTGCACGAACACGCCCGCCGACAGGTCTGGCACGAGCTTCGAGTCGCGCCGCGTCGCGGGGATGAGCTGTTCCACCACGCGCCAGGCGCTGACCAGGAGGATCGCGCCGAGGACGCCGATGAGCTGGCCCGCGACCCCGCCGTAGTACGCGACGGGCACGACCGCCACTGCGCCGACCACGGTCGGGATCCGCGGCACGGCGTAGCCGGCGCGGCGGAGCGCGGTCGCGAGCTCGGCCGTGGTGAAGCCGACCAGGAGGCCGGCGAACACCATGAACAGTTCCTTGACGATGAGCAGGCTGACCAGCAGGCCGCCGCCGAGCACGAGCCCGATGGCGATCGCGAGCAGCAGGTTGCGCCCGGTGCGCGCCTGGATGCGCTCCTGCGTGGCGTCGAACTGCGCGCGCGTCGCCTCGAACTGTCGCTCGAGCTCGACCCGTCGCGCCTGCATGTGCGCCCGCCGCTCGGAGGGCGCGCCCGGCTGACCCGGATCGATGTCGTTGGTGTCGTCGGGCTCTGTCATCCTCGCCCTCAGACCTCGAGGAGTTCGGCTTCCTTGCGCTTGAGCGCCTCGTCGATCGCGTCGACGTGCGTCTTGGTGACCTGCTCGAGCTCCTTCTCGCCGCGCACGACCTCGTCGTCGCCGACCTCGCCCTTGAGCGACTCGAGGTCGCTCTTGGCGGTGCGACGGATGTTGCGCACCGAGACGCGGGCGTCCTCCGCCTTCGACCGCACGAGCTTCACGTACTCCTTGCGGCGCTCCTCGGTGAGCTCCGGCAGGGTGACGCGGATGATGTTGCCGTCGTTGTTCGGGTTCGCGCCGAGGTTCGGGGTGTCGCGGATCGCCTGCTCGATGTCGCGCAGGGCGCTCTTGTCGTACGGAGTGACGACGAGCGTGCGCGCCTCGGGGTTCTGCAGGGACGCGAGCTGGTTCAGCGGGGTCGGCGTGCCGTAGTAGCTGACCATGATCTTCTGGAACAGCTGGGGGTTGGCGCGCCCCGTGCGCACGGTCGCGAAGTCGTCCTTGGCGACTTCGACGGCCTTGTTCATGCGGGTCGAGGCATCGGACAGTACATCCGCGATCACGTGGACTCCTTCGGTTTCGCTGCTCGGGACAGTCTAGTCGTGGGGCGCCGGGCTACCCCGCCGCGGCCGCGCCGTTGCCGACGAGCGTGCCCAGGTCGCTGCCCAGGATGGCGGCGGTGACGTTGCCGCTCGGCTGCATGCCGAACACCTGCATGGGCATGCCGTTGTCCATGCAGAGGCTGAACGCGGTCGAGTCGACCACCTTGAGGCCGCGCTGGAGCGCGTCCTGGTAGCTGATCGAGTCGATCTTGACCGCGTCGGGGTTGGTGCGCGGGTCGTCGGTGTACACGCCGTCCACGCCGTTCTTGGCGACGAGCACGACGTCGGCGCCGATCTCGAGCGCGCGCTGCGCCGCGACCGTGTCGGTCGAGAAGTACGGCAGGCCGGCGCCGGCACCGAAGATGACGACGCGCCCCTTCTCGAGGTGACGTTCCGCGCGGCGCGGGATGTAGGGCTCCGCGACCTGGGTCATCTCGATCGCGGACTGCACGCGGGTCTCGGCGCCCGCCTGCTCGAGGAAGTCCTGCAGGGCGAGCGCGTTCATGACCGTGCCGAGCATGCCCATGTAGTCGGCTCGACCGCGGTCCATGCCGCGCTGCGAGAGCTCGGCGCCTCGGAAGAAGTTGCCGCCGCCGACCACCACCGCGATCTCGACCTGCTCGGCCGCCTCGGCGATCTCGCGCGCGAGCGCGCTCACCACGTCGGGGTTCACGCCGAGCGACCCACCGCCGAACGCCTCCCCCGAGAGCTTCAACAGGACGCGCCTGCGCGTGTTCGTACCAGCCATCCCCCGTGTCCTTCCTGTCAGCACCACGTTACCCATGCGCATGCCGGCCGCCCACTGCGACGGGCATGAAAAAGGAGCCCGGATCGCGATGCGCGATCCGGACTCCCTCTCATTCGATCAGGCGCCGACCTTGAAGCGGGCGAAGCCGCTCACGGTGAGCCCGGCGTCGGAGAGCACGTTGCTCACCTTCAGCTTGTTGTCCTTGGCGTAGTCCTGCTCGAGCAGTGCGACCTGCTTGAAGTAGGCGCCCAGGCGACCCTCGACGATCTTGGGCAGCGCCGCCTCCGGCTTGCCCTCCTCGCGCGTGATCTGCTCCACGAGCGCGCGCTCCTTCTCGACGGCCTCAGCCGGGACGTCCTCACGGGTGAGGTACTCCGGCGCGGCGAACGAGATGTGCTGCGCGACCGAGCGAGCGGTCTCCGCGTCGTCGCCGGCGAAGCCGAGCACGACGCCGACCTGCGGGGGCAGGTCCTTCGACGTCTTGTGCAGGTAGATCGAGAACTGCTCGCCCTGCACGAGCGCGACGCGGCGAAGCTCGACCTTCTCGCCGAGGATGGCGGCCTCTTCGCTGATCACGTCGGCGACCGTCTTGCCCTCGGCGGGAGCGGCGAGCGCCGCCTCGACCGAGTCGGCGCCGGCGGCCGCGACGGCCGCGAGCACGCGGTCGGCGAGGGCGATGAACTTGTCGCCCTTGGCGACGAAGTCGGTCTCGCAGGCCAGCTCGATGAGCGTGGCGGTGCCGTTGCCGTTCTCGGTCGCGGCCACGAGGCCCTCCGAGGTCGAGCGGTCGGCGCGCTTCGCGTTGCCCTTGGCGCCCTTGAGGCGCAGGATCTCGGTCGCCTTCTCGAGGTCACCGTCCGCCTCGACGAGGGCGGCCTTGGTGTCGCTCATGCCGGTGCCGAGCTGCTCGCGCAGCGCCTTGATGTCGGCGATGCTGACGTTTGCCATTCGCTCTGCTTCTCCTTGCTCGATGTGTCTCGGGTGGACTACTTGGCGGCGGCCTCGTCGGCGGCCGGGGCCTCGGTCGCGGCCTCTGCGGCGACGACGTCGGGAACCTCGGCGACCTCCTGGGCCTCAGCGGTGGGGCCGTCGACCTTGTCGGTCTCGGCCGACGACTGCTCCGGCGTCTGCGCCTGGAGGAGCTCCTGCTCCCACTCGGCGAGCGGCTCGGCGGCCTCGGCGCCCTCCTCGGGCTTCTGGTGACGCTGGATGAGGCCCTCGGCCGCGGCGTCGGCGACGATGCGGGTGAGCAGGCTCACCGAGCGGATCGCGTCGTCGTTGCCCGGGATGGGGTACTGCACCTCGTCGGGGTCGCAGTTGGTGTCGAGGATCGCGATAACGGGGATGCCGAGCTTCTTCGCCTCGTCGATCGCGAGGTGCTCCTTCTTGGTGTCGACCACCCAGAGGGCCGACGGGGTCTTCGCGAGGTTGCGGATGCCGCCGAGCGACTTGTGCAGCTTGTCGAGCTCGCGCTTCTTGAGCAGCAGCTCCTTCTTGGTGAAGCCCGAGGTGGTGCCCTCGTAGTCGAGCTCCTCGAGCTCCTTCATGCGGGCGAGGCGCTTCGACACCGTCTGGAAGTTGGTGAGGAGGCCGCCGAGCCAGCGCTGGTTCACGTAGGGCTGGCCCACGCGCGTCGCCTGCTCGGCGATCGACTCCTGCGCCTGCTTCTTGGTGCCGACAAAGAGGATGGTGCCGCCGTGGGCGACCGTCTCCTTGACGAAGTCGTAGGCCTTGTCGATGTAGGCGAGCGACTGCTGCAGGTCGATGATGTAGATGCCGGAACGCTCGGTGAAGATGAATCGCTTCATCTTGGGGTTCCAGCGACGGGTCTGGTGCCCGAAGTGCACGCCGCTGTCGAGCAGCTGGCGAATGGTGACGACGGCCATGGCCGTACTCCTTCTGTTCTCAGTTGTCGTTCGCGCCGGCGGCGCGGACCCTGGTGCCCGGCGCACGACTCCACCCGTTCTTCCGAACGGGACTGATGGAGGGTGTCGCCTCACGGGCACGCGAAGTCACCCCGGAGACCGGGGTGCTCCGGCCACGATATCACAGCGAGGCTCCTCCCCAGCTCCGCACGCGGGCCGGTTCGGGCCAGGCGAGCGGATGCCACGGAGCCCGCGTCCGCACCTCCGCGAGGGTGTCGGCATGACCGCTTCCCCCGCCCGCCCGGGCCGCACGCTCCGCCTCGCGCTCCCCGCCGCAGTCGCCGTCGCGCTGCTCGCCTGCCTGCTCGCACCCGGGGTCGCCACGGCGAGCCCCGCAGCGTCGGGGCGAGACCCGCTCGTGGTGCCCGCCTCCCCCGCGGCCGCCGCCGGCGCGACCGCCTCCGTCGTGTCCCCGGACGCCGCGTGGCGGTGGCCGGTCGCCGCGCCGATCTCGGTCGTCACGGGCTACCGCGCCGGCGACACGGTGTACTCGGCCGGGCACCGCGGCATCGACCTCGCCGCGGCCGAGGGCGACCCGGTGCTCGCACCCGACGACGGCGTGGTCGCGTTCGCGGGCTGGGTCGGCGACCGTACGCTCGTCACCGTCGACCACGGCGACGGGGTGGTCTTGACGCTCGAGCCGGTCGCCCCCTCGGTCGCGGTCGGCGAGGTCGTGCGGGCCGGCGAGGTGCTCGGCGCCCGATCGACGGGCGGACACTGCGCCGACTGCCTCCATCTCGGAGCACGCGTCGACGGGCGGTACGTCTCGCCGCTGGTGTTCCTCGGCGGTGTGCCGCGGGCGGTGCTGCTGCCGCTCGACTGAGCACCGGAGCCCGGTGCGTCAGGCGCGCGGGTGCGCGAGCCGGTAGCTCTCCTTGAGGCGCTCTGCCGAGACGTGCGTGTAGATCTGCGTGGTGCCGAGGCTCGCATGGCCGAGCATCTCCTGCACGGTACGGAGGTCGGCGCCGCCGTCGAGCAGGTGCGTCGCGGCCGCGTGCCGCAGCGTGTGCGGTCCGGCGGGCCCGCCGCCCGGGAAGGCGTCGAGCACGTCGGAGACGAGGCGGTGCACGATCCGCGGGGAGATGCGCGCGCCCTTCGCGCCGAGGAACGCCGCGGCGGCCGCATCCGACCCGCCGGCCCCTCGTGCGAGCAGCACGACACGACCGGTGCGCAGCCAGCGCTCGAGTGCATCGGCGGCGGGGGCGCCGTACGGCACCACCCGCTCCTTGCCGCCCTTGCCGAGCACACGGGCAGTGCGACGCCAGCGGTCGATGTCGTCGACGTCGAGGCCGGTGAGCTCCGACACGCGGATGCCCGAGGCGTAGAGCAGCTCGAGCATCGCGACGTCTCGCAGCGCGACCGGGTCGCCGTCCGCGGCACGCGCAGCGGCGTCCGCGAGCAGCTCCGCCGCCTGCGTCGTCGAGACGACGCGCGGGAGCGAGCGACGGGTCTTCGGCGCACGAAGGCGCGCGCCCGGGTCGTCGTCGCGCACTCCCCTGCGCGTCAGCCAGGCCGTGTAGCCGCGCGCGGCAGCGGCGCGGCGCGCGATCGTCGCGCGGGCGAGGCCGCGCTCGGTGGCCTCGTAGAGCCAATCCCGCAGCAGGTCGAGGTCGAGCCCCGCGGCATCCGCCACCCCCCGATCACCTGCGAACCGGCTCAGGTCGGCCAGGTCGGACGCGTACGAGTCGACGGTGCGCGGGCTCAGACCGCGCACGGCGCCCAGTTCGTCGAGGTAGCGTTCGACGGCCGCAGCCTGTCGCATGCCCCCAGCATCCCGCCCGGCCCGCGCGCGGGCCGGGCGACTCACCGCTTGCGGGAGAACAGCTCGATGCGCTCCTCCGGGGCGAGCGCCTCCAGCCGGTCGAGGAACTCGCCGTCGAAGCCGGACACCCGCGTGGGGCGGCCGATCGGCACCGTGGCCGAGATGAGGCCCGTGGGCCGCACCTCGACGAGCGCGAACGCCTGGCCGGCATCGACGCCGACGAGTTCGCGGGCCGGCGCCGAGAGGTCCATCGTGTACGCGGTGGCGGCGGCGACCGACACCGGCGCCCCGGCGAACACGCCCGACGACCCGTAGTGCATGTGCCCGGCGAGGATGCCGCGGACGCGGTCGCCCGCGGCGGCGACCACGCGCGCGAACGCGTCGCGGTGCTGGAGTTCGAGCACCTCCATGACCGGGAGCGGCGTGGCCAGCGGCGGGTGATGCAGTGCGATCACCGCGCCGTGCTCGGGGGCGTCGCCGAGTACGCCGGCCAGCCAGTCGAGTTGCGCCTCGTCGAGGCGGCCGTGGTGGTACCCGCCGTCGGTGGAGTCGAGCGCGACGATGCGGAGACCGGCGACGTCGACGACGTAGTCGACGGGGTCCTCCCCGCTGCCCTGCGCCCGGCCCGCCTGCAGCAGCCCGGCGCGGAACGGGGTGCGCTCGTCGTGGTTGCCCATGACCCAGACGACCTCGGCGCCGATGCGTTCGGCCGCCGGCTCGACCATGCCCCGGATGCGCGCGTACGCCTCGGTCTCGCCGAGGTCGGCGATGTCGCCCGTCAGCACGATCGCGTCGATCGGGCGAGCGGATGCCTCGACCTGCTCGAGCGCGCGGGCGAACGTGCGATCCGTGTCGATCGCCCCGTGCAGCGGAGCGCCGCCGGCGAGGAAGTGCGAGTCGCTCAGGTGCGCGATGACGTGCGTGGGGGCCTCGTCCTGCCCGAGCGGGATCCTCGACACGTGCGCTCCTCCCGGGCGCTGCCGACGGCTGGCGCGGCGCCCGTCGCCAGCCTATGCAGGAAGCGCACCGAGGTCGACCGCGGCGCGGGCTCCCGCGGCGTCGGAGCGAGGTCGTTCCCGGGGAACGGCCCGACCGGCTGCGAGGTTCAGTTCTGGTAGAAGGGCGGCGTGCACGTCGGCGCCCCCTCCGGGAACGGGGTGTTCGAGGAGCACGGCGGGAACGCCGGCGCGTAGAGGTCCGGGATGAAGATCGGGAGGTGGTCGTTGTCGGTGCAGTCGTGACCCCAGTAGATGGTGAGGTCGGCGTAGACGTCGTCGTTCTCGCTGTTGTCGGAGTTCGCGTAGACGAGGACGTCCGCGGTCTCGCCGGGCGCGATCGGCGTGCAGTAGTCGGGGTAGATGCCCTGCACGACGAACGGGAGGCCGGGGTTGCCGGCTCCGTCACGGACGTTGGTCACGGTGATGCTCGGCTTGATCACGAGGTCCTCCGACGTCGTGTTCGTGATCTGGAGCGGGATCGCGAACGCCTTCGTGAAGTCGCCGGCGAAGATGCCCTGGCTGATCTCCGGGTCGCACCGGGACTGGCTGGCACCCGGGATCTTGCAGGCCACCCCGACGAGCACGGTCGGCGGCGGCCCGGACGCGGCGAACGCCGGCACGGACGCGGCCACGGCGACCGCCGGAACGGACCAGGCCAGGGCCCGGTTGACGGTACGCCGGCTCGGTCCGCCGGTCTCGGGGGTGCGGGGTGCTTCGTCCACGATGCTCGCTCTCGGGTCGCGCTGCTCGGATCGGACCCACCGCGCCAGCTCCCCCCGGACGACCCGATGGTCCTCGACATCGGTCGAGTTGCTACCCGATGCTAGCGACGTCGCGACGCCGGCGTCCACGCCCCACGCCGGAGCGCGCGGCGGCGCGATGCCGACGCGACTCGCGCGTTCACGTCGGCATCGCGCTCGTCCGCACCCAGCGGGCGTCCCGCGTAGTCGCCGCACCCAGCGCCTCGAGCCCCGCGAGGGCCGCCCGCGCGCGGGTGGGCTCGAGGCCCGCCCGGCGGGCGATGTCGTCGACGCTGCGGGCAGTGCGCGGGGCGAGGGCGTCGAGGGCGCGGAGCTCGTCGGGCGCCAGCTCGCCGAGCAGCGGCTGGGCGGATGAGCCGGGCGGGGTGTCTCCGGCGAGCTCGGCCATCTCGGAGGCATCCGTCACGCAGACCGCGTCGTACTCGCGCAACAGGCGGTGGCAGCCGGCCGACGCGGGACTCGTGACGGGCCCGGGCACCGCCCCGAGCGGCCGCCCCAGCGCAGCAGCGTGGCCCGCCGTGTTGAGCGAGCCCGAGCGACGCCCCGCCTCGAGCACGACCGTCGCGTTCGCCGTGGCGGCGATGAGCCGGTTGCGCTGCAGGAAGCGCCACTTGGTGGGCGCGGCGCCGCACGGCACCTCCGAGACGACCGCCCCGCGGGTGGCGATGTCGGCGAGCAGCGAGTCGTGCGCCGCCGGGTACGGGCGGTCCACCCCGCCCGCGAGGAACGCGACGGTGGTGCCGTCGGAGGCGAGGGTCGCGCGATGGGCCCGCGCGTCGATGCCGTAGGCTGCGCCGGAGACGACGGCGAATCCGCGGTCGGCGAGCCCCGCGGCCGCTTGCGTCGTGACGTGTTCGCCGTAGCCGGTCGCCGCGCGGGCGCCGACGAGCGCGATCGAGCGGCCCAGTGCGTCGAGCGCGTGCGGCGTGCCGCGCACCCACAGTCCGGGCGGCGCATGCGGGCCGAGATCATCGAGGCCGGACGGCCAGTCATGGTCCCCGGGCAGTACCAGACGTGCCCCGCTCCGCGCGGCCTGCGCGACCGATCGCGCCGCAGCGGGCAGGTCGAGTCGCGGCAGCCACCGCCCGAGGCCACGGGCGACGAGTGCCGGCTCGAGCTCGACCCCGGCCTCCGCGGCGGCGCGCGCGAGCGCGTCGGCCGACTCGCCGGCGAGGAGCGACTCGACGACGCGACGCGGGCCGAGTGCGGCCACGAGCGCGCCGGCCGTGCCGTCGCCGGGCTCGGCGAGGTGCATGAGCGTCGCGACCGCGAGCACGGCGGCCGGGTCGTCGTCGGACCCGCGGACGACCGGCATGCGTCCGGCGGCCGCCGCGAGGTCTCCCGCGCGGCTCATGCGGCCGCCGCCTCGCGCATGGCGAGCGCGCGGCCCACGTGCTCGCGGGAGGGGCTGGTCGCCCCGTCGAGATCGGCGAGGGTCCACGACATCCGCACCACGCGGTCGTAGCCGCGCATCGTGATGCCCCCGCGTTCGAGCGACTGGTCGAGCCGCCGGGTCGCGGCGGGCGCGAGCCGCATCCCGCCCGCCGTGCGCAGCCACGGGCCGGGCACGCGTGCGTTGGTGCGCCACGGCGTCGCGGAGAGGCGCTCGGCGGCCGCGCCGCGCGCCTCGGCCACGCGCCGTCGCGCCTCCGCAGTGCTCAGCCCCGCTCCCTGCTCGCGCAGGTCGGCGGCCGACACCCGCCGCACCACCAGGCGGATGTCGACCCGGTCGAGCAACGGCCCGGAGAGTCGGCCGAGGTAGCGGCGTCGCGTCAGCGGCGGGCAGGTGCAGGAGTCGCCCGGAGCGCCGTACTGCCCGCACGGGCACGGGTTCGACGCGAGCACGAGCTGGAACGACGCCGGGAAGCGCGCGACCGCGTTCGCGCGGTGGATCTCGATGACGCCCGATTCGAGCGGCTGGCGCAGCACATCGAGCACCCGCGCCGGGAACTCGGGCGCCTCGTCGAGGACGAGTACGCCGTGCGCCGCACGCGTGACCGCGCCGGGCCGGATGACCCGCGAGCCGCCGCCCGCCATGGCCGCGGAGCTCGCCGTGTGGTGCGGGCTCTCGAGCGGCGGACGCGACGGCAGCGCCGACCCGATGCCCTGCCCGCCGAGCGAGCGGATCGACGCCACCTCGAGCGCCTGCTCGGGCACGAGGTCGGGCAGCAGCGCAGGCAGCCGCGCCGCGAGCATGGTCTTGCCCGCACCCGGCGGCCCGATCATCGACAGGTGGTGGCCGCCCGCAGCCGCGGCCACCAGCGCCTCGACCGCTTCCGGGTTGCCGGCCACCTCGGCCAGGTCGCCGGTGTCCTCGACCGGTTCGGCCGCGGGCTCGCGCACGATCGGCTCGAGCGCGCCCGCGCCCCCGTCGAGCGTGCCGCCGTGCCACTCGACCGCCTCGCGCAGTCCCGCGACGGCGATGACGCGCACCCCCGCGACGAGCTCCGCCTCCTCGCGGTTGCCCGCGGGCACCATGACCGTGTCGCACCCGGCGTTCCGCGCCGCGAGCACCGCGGGCAGCACGCCGTCGACCGGGCGCAGCCGCCCGTCGAGTGCGAGTTCGCCCAGATGCACGACGCGCTCGATCGAGCCGCGGTCCACGCCGTCGGCCGCGCCCAGGCACGCGAGCGCGATGGCCAGGTCGAACGACGACCCGTGCTTCGGCAGCGTCGCGGGAGAGAGGTTCACGGTGAGCCGGCGCGCCGGCAGGGGGCATCCGGCATTGATCGCCGCCGACCGCACGCGCTCGCGCGCCTCGGAGAGCGCGGTGTCGGCCAGCCCGATGATGACGAGCGCGGGCAGCTGCGCCGACAGGTCGGCCTCGACGTCGACGGGCGAGCCCGACAGCCCGAGCAGCGCCATCGCGCGGGTGCGTGCGACGGGCATCAGCCGACGCCCCGCACGTGCTCGATGTCGACCGCGCGGCCCGGCGGCAGCAGCACCGAGACCGCATCGATGCGGATCGACGACGACACCACCCGCGCCGACCGGCACCACGCCCCCGCGAGCATGCGCAGCCGCGCGAGCTTGTCGGCCGTCACCGCCTCGAGCGGGTGCCCGAACGCGGTGCCCGACCGCGTCTTCACCTCCACGAACACGGTCTCGTCGCCGTCGCGGGCGACCAGGTCGATCTCACCGCGCCGGCCGTGCCGCCAGTTGCGGTCGACCACGTCGTAGCCGAGCTCCTCCAGGTACGCCGCCGCGATCGTCTCGCCGCGCGCGCCCACCTCGTCCTTGCGTGCCATGCGCCACCTCCGAGGAGAGGCTGGCAGCGCGCATCCGCCCCGATCAGGGAGCGAGCGGGCAGGAACCCGATCGGCGCCTCACGAGCGCCTGTGCAGGAGACGACGAGCGCCTACTCGTCGAGGGCGAGCTCCTTGGGCAGCTCGAAGTCGCGGCTCGCGAGTTCCTCGATGTTGACGTCCTTGAACGTGAGCACGCGCACCGACTTCACGAAGCGGTCGGCGCGGTAGACGTCCCAGACCCAGACGTCCTTCATCGTGAGCTCGAAGTAGAAGTCGTGCTCGGTGTCGCGACGCACCAGCTCGACCTCGTTCGCGAGGTAGAAGCGGCGCTCGGTCTCGACCACGTACTGGAACTGCGACACGATGTCGCGATACTCGCGGTAGAGGGCAAGCTCGACCTCGCGGTCGTAGTCCTCGAACTCGTCTTCATCCATCGCGGTTCATCCTACGCCGAGGTCGAACAGGGGCGGCGCCTCCACGGCACGTTCCGGATGCAGCCACGTCTTCCGGTGCAGCGCGTGCGGGCCGTGCTCGGCGATCGCCGCGAAGTGCGCGCGGGTCGAGTACCCCTTGTTCTCGTCCCAGCCGTAGCGGGGCGTCTCGTCGTGGGCGCGCCGCATGCCCGTGTCGCGGTGCACCTTGGCGATGACGGATGCCGCCGAGACCGACGCGCAGTCGCGGTCGGCCTTGATGCGGGTGATGACCCGCGCCCGGCGCGCGATGTGCGCGCTCAGCCAGTCGTGGTTGCCGTCGAGCAGCAGCGGCGCACCGTGGGGCAGGTCGACGGATGCCTCGAGCTCGGCGTACGCCCGCGAACCGGCGAGGCCCAGGCAGGCCATGATGCCGAGCTCGTCGATCTCGCTCGCACTCGCCTCACCCACCGCCGAGGCGCGCACCCACCTCGCCGCGCGCGGCGCGAGCAGGTCGCGTCGGGGCTCGGGCAGCAGCTTCGAGTCGCGCAGGCCCGCGGGCATCCGCTTCGTCTCGATGCCGACGACCACGAGCCCGACCGTCACCGGTCCGGCGAGCGCCCCGCGGCCGACCTCGTCGCAGGCGAGCACGAGCGGTGCGCCGTCGGCGAGCAGCCCGCGCTCCAGCGTCATCGTGGGCGCCTTGCCTGCTGCCATCGGGTCACTCCGGGTCGGGGATGCCTGCGAAGACCTCAGGATAGTCGCCGAGCCACGACCAGCGGTCGATGGGCCAGCTGATGACGAACGCGCGCCCGACCAGGTTCTCGACCGGGACGAAGCCCTCGAGCGGCGTGTCCTGGTTGTACCGCGAGTCCTTCGAGTTGTAGCGGTTGTCGCCCATGACCCAGAGGGCGTCATCGGGCACGACGACGTCGAAGTCGTCGCCCGACGCCTCGGTCTCGCCATCCGGCAGGGTGATGTACGGCTCGTCGAGCGGCACGCCGTTGATGCTCACCTGGCCGAGCGCGTTGCAGCACACGACGTGGTCGCCGGGCAGCCCGATGACGCGCTTGATGAGGTGGTCGTTGCTGTCGGACGCGGAGAGCCCGACCAGCGAGAGGAACCAGTCGGCCGCTGCGACGAGCGGGGGCTGATCCGGCTCCGGACGCGCCGTGAGCCAGCCGCCCGGGTCCTGGAAGACGACGACGTCGCCGCGCGAGAGCGGCATGACGTCGGGCACCAGTTCGTTGACGATGATGCGGTCGTCGACGAGCAGCGTCTGCTCCATCGACTGCGACGGGATGTAGAACGACCGGATCAGGTAGGTCTTGATGAGGAACGACACCAGGACCGCGACGACGAAGATGATGAGGAGGTCGCGGATGAACAGCAGCACCCCTCGGCGGCGTCGCCCACGTGCCTCGTCCGCGCGTGCGGAGGCGTCGATGTCTTCAGTCATTCACCCCCCGAGCTCCCCGTGCAAGTCTATGCGCGGGGAGCTCGGCCGATCGTGTTCCCGGAACGGGGTGCGGTTCAGGACTCGCGCTTCTCGCGGATCTTCGCCTTCTTGCCGCGGAGGTTGCGGAGGTAGTACAGCTTCGCGCGGCGCACGTCGCCGCGGGTGACGACCTCGATGTGGTCGATGACCGGCGAGTGCACCGGGAAGGTGCGCTCGACGCCGACCTGGAAGCTCACCTTGCGCACGGTGAAGGTCTCGCGCACGCCCTCGCCCGAGCGGCCGATGACGACGCCCTGGAAGACCTGGATGCGCGAGCGGGTGCCCTCGACGATGTTGACGTGCACCTTGACGGTGTCGCCCGGGCGGAACTCGGGGATGTCGGAACGGATGCTGGCCGCGTCGACGGAATCGAGGATGTGCATGATGAGTCGCTCTCTGTGCCCGCCACCGGTCGAACACGGTTGATGAAATGGAAGTGAATGGTGCCGCCTCGCCGGGCGCGATCGCACCCTGCGCACTCCCCGGAGGCAGAGTCGTGCGGCAGCACGATCGACCATTCTGCCATGGCCGGGCCGCAACGGCAAAGCGGATGCCGCGCGCGGCACGCGCCTACGAGGGGTCGCGCACCTCGTGCACGATGATGACGTCGCCGTCGTCCGGGCCGCGGCGGGGGCCCGTGCTCGGCTGTTGCGGGCGCGCGCCCGCCTGCGGCGGCATCTGCGCCTGGCGCTCGAACTCCGCGAAGGTCGCCTGGGCGCGTCGGGCGCTGTCGCGCAGCAGCTGCCAGACGGCCGACCAGAACGCCACGAGCGCCAGCAGCACGGCGAACACCGCGAACGTGCCGGCGGTCGGGCCCGAGAAGCCGACCCCGATGAGGGCGAGATGCCAGGCGGTCATGATGCCCACGTCGATCCACGACACCGCGCGCTCCTGACGCGCCGTCGCGCGCGCGGCGGTGACGCCGGCCACGACGATCAGCGAGAGGAACGAGGCGGGAGCCGCAATGAGCAGGCCGAGGATGCCCCACGCGCTCTCGCCCCAGATGCCCCAGCCGACGAACAGCCAGGCGGGCAGCACGAACGCCGCGATGAACTGCCAACGGTAGAAGACCTTCCGGAGGAGCATGGATCCAGCGTAACCGCCGCCGCTGGGCGCGCGCTCGGCGTTCGCCCAGCGCGCACCCGACAGAATGGGAGGTGGGAAGGGAGAGCCGTGATCGAACTGAGGACACCGGCCGAGATCGAGCAGATGCGACCCGCGGGCCGCTTCGTGGCATCCGTCATCGAGGCGATGCTGGCGAAGGCCGCGGTCGGCGTGAACCTGCTGGAGCTGGACGCGCTCGCGCACGAGATGATCCGGAAGGCCGGCGCCGAGTCGTGCTACATCGACTACCACCCGTCGTTCGGCGCCAGCCCGTTCGGCAAGGTGCTCTGCACGTCGGTCAACGACGCGGTGCTGCACGGCCTCCCCCGCGATTACCGGCTGCGCGACGGCGACCTGCTGAGCGTGGACTTCGCGGCCTCCGTCGACGGCTGGGTCTCCGACTCGGCCGCGTCGATCGTGGTCGGCTCGCCCCGCGAGGAGGACCTGCGCCTCATCGACACGACCCGCAGGGCGCTCGACGCGGGCATCGCCGCAGCGACCGTCGGCAACCGCATCGGCGACATCTCGGCCGCGATCGCCGAGATCGCGCGCGCCGAGGGGTACTCGATCAACACCGACTTCGGTGGGCACGGCGTCGGCCGCACCATGCACGGCGACCCGCACGTGCCGAACGACGGCCGGGCGCGGCGCGGGCTGCCGCTGAAGCCCGGCCTCGTGATCGCGATCGAGCCGTGGTTCCTCGAGACCACCGACCGCATCTTCACCGACCCCGACGGCTGGACGCTGCGCAGCGCCGATGGCTCGCGCGGCGCGCACTCGGAGCACACCATCGCGGTGACCGAGGACGGGCCGGTCGTACTGACCGCGCGCGACTGACCGGTCGGCCGGGTCAGCCCGCCGCGCCGCCGTTGCGCACGAGCACGGTCGCGTCGTCGTAGCGGTCGAGCACCAGGTCGACCAGTTCGGATGCGACGGACTCGCCGGGCACGATGAGCGGCGGCGCCACCACGTCGGCGCCCGCCGTCGCCACGGCGTCGTTGAAGTGGCCGGGCGCGAGCAGGTAGGTCGCCACCACCACGCGCGAACCCGCGTGCACCTCGCGCACCATCTCGATGGCGTCGTGCAGGCGCGGCATCGCGGCCGCGATGAAGCCGACCGTGACGGGTCGGCCGAGCCGGGCGGCGAGGCGTCGCCCGGTATCGAAGCACTCGCGCACGGCCTTGGGGTCGTTCGACCCGGCCGCGGCGAGCACGACGGAGTCGGCCGGTCGCAGGCCCGCGGATTCGAGTCGGGTCGCGAGCACGTCGACGATGCGCGCGTCGGGCCCGAGCGCGGCGGCCATCGCGACCTCGCGCGACTCGACCTGGTCGAGGCCGGCGGCGAGACCGGTGCGCACGTGGTACCCGGCCGACAGCACGAGCGGCACGATCACCGCATCGGGTGCGTGCACGCTGCGCGCGACCGCCGATGCGACGTCTGTGTGCTGCGCGTCGACGAAGCCGATGCCCACGTCGAGGTCGTCGCGCCGGCTCGCGACGGCGTCGACGAGGCCGATGATCGCGGCCCGGTTGTCGGGCGACGGCGAGCCGTGGGTCACCGCGAGGAGGGTGAGCGGCGGGGTGTCGCCGTCGGAGCCGATCGCCTGCGTCGACTCCTCCCCGACCATTCCCGGACCCGCCTTCCCGTCGCCGTCGCGCGTGCTCTCGCGCGTCTCGAAACTATGAAAGGCGTGTTTCCGGCTGAGCACCCGGATGTTTCGTGCGCGTGAATCCTCCCCCGGTCGGGGGGTGCGGAAGACGACCGGCGTGGCGGCTGCTCGCACCGACGACGTCGCGGGCGGACCGTCGCGGCGGCCGGCGGATCAGGCGTCGTCGTCGCCGAGCAGGTCGGGGCGGACGCGCCGCGTGCGCTCGATCCGCTGCTCGTGGCGCCACGCGGCGACGGCGCCGTGGTTGCCGCTGCGCAGCACGTCGGGCACCTCGAGTCCGCGCCAGACCTGCGGCTTGGTGTAGCTCGGGTACTCGAGCAGGCCGTCCTGGTGCGACTCCTCGACGAGGCTCTCGGGATTGCCCACGACACCGGGAACGAGTCGGCCGATGGCCTCGACCATGGCCATCGCGGCCACCTCGCCCCCGTTCAGCACGTAGTCGCCGAGGCTCAGCAGGCGCACCGGCATCCGCTCGTCGTAGTGGTCGACCACGCGCTGGTCGATGCCCTCGTAGCGGCCGCAGGCGAACACCAGGTGGTCGAGCTGCGCCAGCTCGGCGGCGATCGGCTGGCGGAACGGCTCGCCGGCCGGCGACGGCACGATGAGCGTCGGCACCGGGCCGCCCGCCGCAGCGGCCTCGTCGAGGATGCCGTCGAGCGCTTCGCCCCACGGCTCGGGCTTCATGACCATGCCCGCTCCCCCGCCGTACGGGGTGTCGTCGACCGTGCGGTGCCGGTCGTGCGCGTGGTCGCGCAGGTCGTGCGCGCGCACGTCGAGCAGGCCCGACGTGCGTGCCTTGCCGAGCAGCGACACGTCGAGCACCCGGAAGAACTCGGGGAAGATCGTGACGATGTCGATGCGCATCGGCCGCTCCTAGTCGGTGTCGTCGGGCGACGCCTCGGGCGACGCGTCGGTCGACGCCTCGGGCAGCTCCTCGAGCAGGCCCGGCGGCGGTGTCACCGTGACGGTGCCCGCCTCGACGTCGACCTCGGGCACGATCGCCGACACGAAGGGCACCATGACCTCGCGGCTGCCCATCGAGATCACGAGCAGGTCCTGCGCGGGCAGGTGGTCGACGTGCTTGACGGTGCCGATGCGCTCGCCGTCGCGCACGACCGCGAGGCCGACCAGCTGGTGGTCGTACCAGGCGTCGTCCTCGGGCTCGTCGTCGGCGTCGTCCTGGTCGACCCAGAGGATCGCCTTGATGAGGGTCTCGGCCGCGGTGCGATCGGCGACGCCCTCGAAGAACCCGACCGGATGCCCGTTGTACCAGCGCAGCTCGGTCAGCGTGATGTGCTTGCCGTGCCACGGGCTCGACGTGGGCACCTGCAGCGAGAACTCGGCGCCCGGAACGAAGCGGCGCTCGGGGTCGTCGGTGTAGAGCTCGAGCTTGATGGCGCCCTTGAGACCGTGCGCCTTGGTCAACCGACCGACGCGCAGCTGCGTGCGCGGCGTGGAGGCCACGTCAGCGGTCGGTGTCGACGACGTCGACGCGCACGCGTCGGCCGTCGGCGAGGGCGGTCACGAGCGTGCGCAGGGCCTTGGCCGTGCGGCCCGCACGGCCGATGACCCGGCCGAGGTCCTCGGGGTTCACGTGGACCTCGAGGACCTCCCCGCGCGTCGACGAGGCGGTCACGACGCGAACGTCGTCGGGGTGATCGACGATCCCCTTGACCAGGTGTTCGAGCGCGGGTGCCAGCATCGGACTACGCCTCGTCCGCGGCGGCCTCGTCGGCCTCGGCAGCGGGCTCGGCCGGCTTCTCGGTCTTCGGCTTCAGGACCGGCTTCTTCGACTCGTCGGCCACGTAGGCGGCCTTCGGCTCGGCGGTCTTGACGGTGCTGACGGCCTTCTTGTCACCCTTGAAGGTGCCCCAGTCGCCGGTGAGCTTGAGGATGGCGAGGACCTGCGGGGTCGGCTGCGCGCCGACGCCCAGCCAGTACTGCGCGCGCTCGGAGTCGACCTCGATGAACGAGGGCTCCTCGGTGGGGTGGTACTTGCCGATCTCCTCGATCACGCGACCGTCGCGCTTGGTGCGCGAGTCGGCGACGACGATGCGGTAGTACGGCGCCCGGATCTTCCCCAGGCGCTTCAGACGGATCTTGACAGCCACGATTCTCCCGTGTGTGTTGTAGTGAGACGAACTGACAGCCGTGAGCGTGGGGTGCACACTCGGCGGAAGCTCTGATTCGTTCCGAGCGCCGGATAGAGGGTCGGGCGCAACGGAACTCGACGGACCATTCTTGCAGATTTCCGGCCGATCCGTGAATCGACGACGGATGCCCCGGGGGCGTGACCGACGGCCCCCGGCGTGCGACGATGTCACCAGCGCGGTCGCCGAGCGGCGACCCGGGAGGAGCGCCTCGCGCACATGGAGACCCGCAGCGACACACCGCCCCGGATCCCGTTCGCGGACTCGGCCCGTTCGACCGTGGGCATCGAATGGGAGGTCGCGATCGTCGACCGCCTGTCGGGCGAGCTCGCACCCGTCGGCGATCGCGTGCTCGCGGTGCTCGCCGAGCAGGGCGACGACCCCGTGGCATCCCGCATCACCGCAGAACTGCTGCGCAACACCGTCGAGCTCGTCACGGGCGTGCACGATCGGGTGGCCGACGCCGTGGCCGACCTCGAGCAGCAGCTCGCGATCGTGCGCCGCGTGATCGACCAGCTCGGCGAGTACGAGGTGATCTGCGCGGGCTCGCACCCGTTCGGCCGCTGGTTCCAGCAGGCCGTCACGGACAAGCCGAGGTACCACAAGCTCATCGAGCGCACCCAGTGGTGGGGCCGCAACATGATGATCTGGGGCATCCACGTGCACGTCGGCATCGAGGACCGCGACAAGGCGCTGCCCATCATGGACGGCCTCATGCGGTACATCCCGCATCTCCAGGCGCTGTCGGCGTCGAGCCCGTACTGGGCGGGCGTGGAGACCGGGTACGCGTCGAACCGCGCGCTCATGTTCCAACAGCTCCCGACCGCGGGGCTGCCGTACCCCCTGCCCGACTGGGAGGCGTACGAGCGGCACGTCGACGACCTCATCCGCACGGGCATCGTGGAGGAGCAGACCGAGGTGCGCTGGGACATCCGCCCCTCCGCACGCTGGGGCACGATCGAGGTGCGGGTCTGCGACGGGGTCTCCACGTCCGCCGAGATCGCGTCGATCGCCGCCCTCGTGCAGTGCCTGGTCGAGTGGATGAGCACCCGGCTCGACGAGGGCGAGTCGCTGCCCGTGCTGCAGCCGTGGTTCATCCGCGAGAACAAGTGGCGTGCGGCCCGGTACGGCATGGACGCGCGCGCGATCGTCGACCTCGCGGGAACGCAGCGCCCCGTCGCCGACGACATCGCCGAGCTGGTCACGGTGCTCGAGCCGATCTCGCGGCGCCTCGGCTGCGCGGACGAGCTGCGAGGCGTGCGCACGATGCTCGAGCACGGCGCGAGCTACCAGCGGCAGCTGCGCGCGGCGGCAGCGGCCGACGACGACCTGACCGCGGTCGTGCGGCACCTCGCCCGCGAGCTGCGCGAGGGCGTCGCCGGGCAGCAGTGAGCCGCGCCGGTCAGCCGGGGATGCGGCGCGTGCGGATGAGCTCCGCGTACCAGCGTGCGCTGTCCTTCGGGATGCGCTCGAGCGTGTCGTAGTCGACGCGCACGATGCCGAACCGCTTCGAGTACCCGTAGCCCCACTCGAAGTTGTCCATGAGCGACCACACCTGGTAGCCGCGCAGGTCGACGCCGCGCGCCCTCGCGCGGTGGGCCGCCGTGAAGTGCCGGCGCAGGTAGTCGATGCGGTCGTCGTCGTGCACGCGCGGCCCGTCGCCGCCGTCGACGACCTCGTCGTCGAACGCCGCGCCGTTCTCGGTGACCATGAGCGGCGTGCCGGGGAACTGCTCGTGCAGCGAGAACAGCAGGTCCTCGAGGCCCGAGGGGTCGATGTTCCAGCCCATCGCGGTGTACGGTCCCGGCTGCACGAGGAACTCGACGTCGTCGGCGCCCGGCCACGCGGTGCCGCCCATGTCCTTGTGGCCGTCGGCGACGACCTTCTCCCCCGTGCCGTCCCACATGCGCACGGTCACGGTCGAGTAGTAGTTCACGCCGATGAGGTCGACCGGCTGGTGGATCTGCTCGAGGTCGCCGTCGTGCACGAACGACCAGTCGGTGACGCCGGCCGTGTCCTCCATGACATCGGCCGGGTACGTCCCGCGCAGCATCGGGTCGAGGAACACGCGGTTGGCGAGCCCGTCGATGCGCCGCGCCGCCTCGGCGCCGGTCGGGCCGTCGGGGCGCACGACGTGGAGGTTGAGCGTGATCGAGAACTCGGGGTCGTTGGTGACGACCTCGCGCAGCGCCTGGACCGCGAGCCCGTGCGCGAGGTTCAGGTGGTGCACGGCCGCGAGCGCCGCGGCGCCGTCGGTGCGGCCGGGCGCGTGCGCACCCGAGCCGTAGCCGAGGTACGCCGAGCACCAGGGCTCGTTGAGCGTGGTCCACATCTGCACGCGGTCGCCCAGGCGCTCGCCGACGATGCGGGCGTACTCGGCGAAGGCGAACGAGGTCTCGCGGCTGGTCCATCCGCCGGCGTCCTCGAGCGGCTGCGGCAGGTCCCAGTGGTACAGGGTCGCGATCGGGCGGATGCCCCGGGCAAGCAGCCCGTCGACGAGCCTGTCGTAGAACGCGAGACCCGCCTCGTTCGCGGGCCCGGTGCCGGTCGGCTGGATGCGCGGCCACGCGATCGAGAATCGGTACGACTCGAGCCCCAGCTGCTGCATGAGGTCGAGGTCCTCCTCGACCCGGTGGTAGTGGTCGCAGGCAACGTCGCCGGTATCGCCGTTCCAGACCTTGCCCGGCGTGTGGCTGAAGGTGTCCCAGATCGACGGGCCGCGGCCGTCCTCGCGCACCGCGCCCTCGATCTGGTACGACGCCGTGGCCGAGCCGAACACGAAGTCGCGGCCGAAGTCGAGCCCGCTCTCGCGGTAGTCGGCACTCTGCATGGTCATCTGCTGCCCCCTCCTTCGGGACCGGCTCCCCCCGGAGCACACCGTGGGCCGTGGGCCGGACCCGTCATCATCTGCTCGACGCGCCTCAGCCGCGACCGAGGAACTTCTGCAGCGCCTGCAGCTCCTCCTCCGACGGCGCGCCCTGCGCACCGCCGCCGCCGAGGCCGAAGCCGGATCCGGTCGGCGCGGCCGACGGCGCGGCCGAGCGGCCCTCCGCGATCGCGGCGTTCTCGGCGGCGCGCTTGGCCGGGTTGCCCGAGCGCGAGCCTTGCGGCTTCTTGCCGCCCTTCTTGCGCTTGCCCTGGCCGTGGCCGCCGCCGCCCGGCATGGGACCCATGCCCGGGATCTGCGGCGTGCCGCCCCGTGCGACGGTCTTCATCATCTTCGCGGCCTGCTCGAAGCGCTGCACGAGCTGGTTCACGTCGGTCACGGTCATGCCCGAGCCCTTGGCGATGCGCAGGCGACGCGATCCGTTGAGCAGCTTCGGGTTGGTGCGCTCGGCCGGGGTCATCGACTGGATGATCGCCTCGGTGCGCACGATCTCGCGCTCGTCGAAGTCGTCGAGCTGCTGCTTCATCGAGCCCATGCCCGGCAGCATGCCCATCATCTTCTTGATGTTCCCGGCGCCGCGCAGCTGCTGCATCTGCTTGAGGAAGTCGTCGAGCGTGAACTGCTCGCTCGCGATCTTCTCGGCGACCTTGGCCGCCTCCTCCTCGTCGAAGGCCTGCTGGGCCTGCTCGATGAGCGTGAGGATGTCGCCGAGGTCGAGGATGCGGCTCGCCATGCGGTCGGGGTGGAACGGCTCGAAGTCGTCGAGGCCCTCGCCGGTGGACGCGAAGATGATGGGACGCCCGGTGACGGATGCCACGGAGAGCGCGGCACCGCCGCGCGCGTCGCCGTCGAGCTTCGACAGCACGACGCCCGTGAAGTCGACACCCTCCTGGAACGCCTTGGCGGTCGCGACCGCGTCCTGGCCGATCATGGCGTCGATGACGAACAGCACCTCGTCGGGGTTCGTCGCCTTGCGGATGTTCGCGGCCTGCTTCATGAGCTCCGCGTCGACGCCCAGGCGACCCGCGGTGTCGATGATGACGGTGTCGTGCTGGGCGCGCGTGGCCTGCGCGACGGCGTCCTTGGCGACCTTCACCGGGTCGCCGACGCCGTTGCCGGGCTCGGGGGCGAACACGGTGACGCCCGCCTGCTCGCCGACCACCTGGAGCTGGTTGACCGCGTTGGGGCGCTGGAGGTCGGCGGCCACGAGCATCGGCGTGTGGCCGTCCTTCTTGAGCCACTTCGCGAGCTTGCCCGCGAGCGTCGTCTTTCCGGCGCCCTGGAGGCCCGCGAGCATGATCACGGTCGGCGGGGTCTTCGCGAACTGCAGTCGGCGCTGCTGGCCGCCGAGGATGCCGACGAGCTCCTCGTTGACGATCTGCACGACCTGCTGGGCGGGGTTCAGCGCCCGGCTGACCTCGTCGCCGAGCGCGCGCTCGCGCACCGTCGCGGTGAACTCCTTGACGACGGGCAGCGCCACGTCGGCCTCGAGCAGCGCGCGGCGGATCTCGCGGACGGTGCCGTCGACGTCGGCCGCGGACAGCTTGCCCTTGGTGCGGAGGTTCTTGAACGTCTCGGCAAGACGGTCGGACAGGGTTCCGAAGGTAGCCATGGTGGGTGCAAGTCTACGCGAGGCATCCGCCCGCCCTCGCCCCGGGCTCAGTCCTCGAGCAGCACCTCGACGACGTCGGAGTCGCGGTCCACCGACGCGAGCAGCCGTGCGTCGGACTCGTCCGCGGCGAACGAGTACTCGAACACCGCGAACGCCTCGTCCTCGCCGCCGTTCGCGGGCCGGAACTCGACCCGTTCGAGCACGAGCGACCGCAGGATGTCGATCTCGCGATCGCCCGACTCACGCGCGATCGCGTCCTCGATCTCCTCCGGCTCGAGCGTCTCCTGCACGAGCGCGAGGAACTGCGCGGTCGGCGTCGACGCACGGGCGAGCTCGGCCACGAACGCCTCGCGCACGTCGGCATCGAGGTCCTCGATGCCGCTGATCATGCCCGCCGCCACGTCCAGCGCGTCGGCGGCCAGCTCGTCGCCGTCGGCCTGCAGCACGACCTCCACCTGCTGGTCGCCGCAGTCGACGACCTCCGACCAGTAGGACCCGCCGTCCCCGCCGACGATCCCGAAGTACTCGTGCTCGATGGACATCTCCACCCCCTGCGTCAGACGCTACTCGCCGATGAGGTTCTGGGCGAAGACGTGCGGGGTGAAGCCCGTGAGGTCGCCGATGCCCTCGCCCTGGCCGATGAGCTTGATCGGCAGGCCCGTGCGGTCCTGCACGTTGAGCACGAAGCCGCCCTTGGCCGACCCGTCGAGCTTGGTGATGACGAGGCCGGTCACGCCCGCGTGCTCGATGAACGCCTGTGCCTGCGCGAGGCCGTTCTGGCCCGTCGTCGCGTCGAGCACGAGCAGCACCTCGGCGACCGGCGCCTGCTTCTCGACCACGCGACGCACCTTCGCGAGCTCGTCCATGAGCCCGCCCTTGGTCTGGAGGCGACCGGCGGTGTCGATGAGCACGATCTCGATGCCGTCGCGCTTGGCGCGCTCGACGGTCTGGAACGCGACCGCCGCCGGATCCTGCCCCTCGCGCTCGGGGCGCACCACCTGGGCGCCCGCGCGCTCGGCCCAGGTCGCGAGCTGGTCGACCGCCGCCGCGCGGAACGTGTCGGCGGCGCCGACGACGACGCTGCGCCCGTAGGTGCCGAGGAAGCGAGCGAACTTGCCGATGGTCGTCGTCTTGCCGACGCCGTTCACTCCCACGACCAGCACGACCGCGGGCCGCTCGCTGAGGCGCAGGGTGGGGTCGTACTTCGACAGCCGTTCCTCGATGGTCTCGCGGAGCATCCGCTGCACGTCCCTCGGGTCGGTCGTGCGATACCGCTCGACCTGCGCCTGCAGGTGCTCGACGATCTCCTCGGTGAGGTCGGGCCCGAAGTCGGCGGTGATCAGGGCGGTCTCGAGGTCGTCCCACGTGTCCTCGTCGATGACCCTCGCCTGGAAGACGTTCCGGAGCCGCGAACCGAGCGACCAGGATGCGCGTTCTGCCATGTCGAACAGCCTACGGTCTCGTGGACGTGCGGTCGGGCGGGGTCGACCTGCGTCAGGCGCTCGCGAGCTCCTCGCGCACGCGCTGGCCGACGACGGCGGAGACGCCGTCCTGCCGCATCGAGACGCCGTAGAGCGCGTCGGCGATCTCCATCGTGCGCTTCTGGTGCGTGATGACGATGAGCTGGCTGTCGTCGCGCAGCTCCTCGATGACCGTGAGGAGGCGCCCGAGGTTCGCGTCGTCGAGCGCCGCCTCGACCTCGTCGAGGATGTAGAACGGGCTGGGGCGCGCCTTGAAGATCGCGATGAGCAGCGCGACCGCGGCGAGCGAGCGCTCGCCGCCCGAGAGGAGCGAGAGCCGCTCGATCTTCTTGCCCGCGGGCTTCACCGAGACCTCGATGCCGCTCGACAGCAGGTCGTCGGGGTCGGTCAGGGAGATGCTGCCCGTACCGCCCGGGAAGAGCACCGGGAACACCTCGCCGAACGCGGCCCTGGTGTCCTCGAACGCGGCCTCGAAGATCGAGACCATCTTGCGGTCGATCTCCTCGATGATCGTGATGAGGTCGGCCCGGGTCTTCGTGAGGTCGGCGAGCTGCTCGGTGAGGAACGCGTGCCGCTGCTCGAGCGCCGCGAACTCCTCGAGCGCGAGCGGGTTGACGCGGCCGAGCTGTGCGAGCATGCGCTCGGCGCCCTTCAGCCGGCGCTGCTGCACCGCGCGGTCGAACGGGGCGTCCTCGCCGTCCTCCTCGTCGCTCGGCACCGGCTGGTCGGGGCCGTACTCGTCGACCAGCACGCCCTCGGCGAGGCCCAGCTCCGACTGCGCGCGCTCGAGCAGCGACGACACGTGCAGCTTCTTCTCGTAGATCTGCAGCTCGAGTCCGTGCACGTCCTCGGTGATCGACTGCAGGCGCTCGCGCACGCTCGCCTCGTCGCGGCGCAGCGCGTTGAGCTCCTCGTTCTGGCCGCGTCGCTCGTCTTCGGCGCGGGCCAGGCGGATGCGCGCCTCGGACACGGACGCGTCGACGGCGGCGAGCACGGCCGGCAGCGCGTCGGCCACCCCGCGGGCGGCCTCGTATTGGCGGCGGCGGATGACGGCCCGGCGCGCGGCCTCCTCGGCCTGGCGCCGCTCGGCCTCCCGCCGTCGCTCGAGCGACGCGATGCGCGCCTGCTCGCTGCGCACGCGTTCACGCGCGGTCTCGAGCGCGAGGCGAGCCTCGACCTCGCCCTCGCGCGCGGCTTCGAGGGCCGCGGCACCCGCGTCGCGGGCCGTGAGGTCGAGCACGGGGCGCGGCGTCGCGCGCGCCTGCTCGAGGGCCGCCTTCGCGTCGGTGGACGCCTGCTCGGCCTCGGCGACGCGCTCGGCGGAGGTGCGGGCCGACTCGGCGAGGCGCTCGGTCTCTGCGGCGGCCGCGTCGGCGGTGACTCGGGCCTTGTTCAGGCGCTCGGTCTGTGCGGCGAGCTGCGCGTCGTACTCGCGCAGCGCCGTGAGCGCCTGCGCCGACTGCTGCTTCGCCGTCTCGTGCGCGGAGCGCTGCTCGGCGAGCTCGAACCGGCGTCGCTCCAGCTCGGAACGCACTTCCCCGAGCCGGGCGTCGGCGGCGTCGCGCTCGGCGATCAGCTCGATTCGGCTGCGGCCCTCGCCCGATCCGCCGCGGATGACGTAGCGGCCGATCACGTCGCCGTCGCGCGTGACGACCGTCACGTCGTCGGCGTCGAGCGCGCCAGCGGCGGCGCGGGCGGCGTCCACGTCGTCGGCGATCACCGTCTGCGCGAGCAGCGCGGCGACCCCGGGCGGGGCGGTAACGACGGATGCCGCCGGCGTCAGCCCGTCGACCGCGACCGGTGCGGCGACGGGCACGGTCTCCGCGATCGCGAGCTCGACACGTCCGAGGTCGTGCGTGCGCGCGTGCGCGAGCGCATCGAGCGCGGCGTCGCGATCGTCGGCCAGCACCGCGTCGGTGAGCGTGCCCAGCGCGGCCGCGATCGCGGCCTCGTAGCCGGGCTGCACGTGGACGTGCTCGGCGAGCAGGCCGCGCACGCCGTCGCGACCCGCCTCGACCAGTGCGGCGGACCCGTCGCGCTGGTCGAGCGCGAGGGAGAGCGCGCCGACCTTCGCCGTGAGCGCGTCGCGCTCGCGCTCGCGCTCGTGCAGGCCCTCGCGGATGCGCTCGATCTCGCCCTCGGCCTCGAACACCGCGGCCTGGGCGAGCTCGTACGCCTCGTCGAGGTCGGTCTCGCCGTCCTGGCTCAGCGATGCGGTCGACTCCAGCTCGGCCAGCGCAGTCGCCGCGGCGGCCGCACGGTCGGATGCCGCGGCCAGCGCGTTCTCCTGCCGGAGCACCTCACCGCGCACGGTCGCGAGCCGCGACGCTGCGGTGTCGGCGCGGCCCGACAAGGCGGCGAGCTCGAGGTCGTAGCGCGAGACGGCGGCGCTCTGGGCGGCGACGTCCTCGTCGGTGGCATCGAGCGCGCGGCGTGCGGCGACCGTGGCCTGCTGCGCCTGCTCGAGCCCCGAGGCGGCGGTCGCGACGGCCTCCTGGACCCGCTCGAGCTCGGCTCGTGCCTCGTCGATGGCCGCCTGCGAGACGGTGGGGGCGGCATCCGGCTCGTCGCCGTCCCGCCCGAGCAGTGCGAGGCGCTGGTTCGCGAGCGTGTGCAGCCCGCGCAGTCGCTCCTGCGCCTGCTCGAGGCCGAACTCGACCCGGCGGGCGTCGTCGACCGCGACCGACTGCTGCGCCTGCTCGAGGCGGGTCACGCGCGCCTGACGCTGCTCGAGCTGGTCCTGCAGCACGAGCCGCTCGGAGTGCCGTTCCGCCTCGGTGCGCGAGTGCGCGTCGAGCGTGCGGCGCAGGCCGACCACCTCGTCGGCGAGCAGTCGCGCACGGGCATCCCGCACGATCGCGGCGATCGACTGCGCCTGGCGTGCGACCTCGGCCTGTCGGCCGAGCGGCTTCAGCTGCCGGCGGATCTCGCCCGCCAGGTCGGACAGGCGGGTGAGGTTGGTCTCCATCGCGTCGAGCTTGCGGAGGGTCTTCTCCTTGCGACGCCGGTGCTTCAGGATGCCCGCGGCCTCCTCGATGAAGCCGCGCCGGTCGTCGGCGCTCGCGTGCAGCACGTTGTCGAGCTGGCCCTGCCCCACGATGACGTGCATCTCGCGGCCGAGGCCGGAGTCGCTCAGCAGCTCCTGCACGTCGAGCAGGCGGCACGCCTCGCCGTTGATGGCGTACTCGCTCGTGCCGTTGCGGAACAGCGTGCGGCTGATCTGCACCTCGGTGTACTCGATCGGCAGCGCGCCGTCGCTGTTGTCGATCGTGAGCGCGACCTCGGCGCGACCGAGTGGCCCGCGGCTCGAGGTGCCGGCGAAGATGACGTCCTCCATCTTGCCGCCGCGAAGCGTCTTCGCGCCCTGCTCGCCCATGACCCAGGCGAGGGCGTCGACGACGTTGGACTTGCCGGATCCGTTCGGCCCGACGACGCAGGTGACGCCCGGCTCGAACGCGAAGACGGTGGGCTGTGCGAAGGACTTGAACCCCTTGAGGGTCAGGCTCTTCAGGTACACGTGGTTCCCCCGTTGACGAACGGCGACCCGACCGGCCCGCGGATCGCCCGCGACTACGGTACCGGACTCTTCCCCGCGAACCACGCAGGCGGTAGGCTCGTCGGCTGCGCACTCGCGCGGCGGATTCGGAGCAGGATCGATGCGGATCGAACGGGTGCACGTGCCCGAACGCCTCGGCACCCGCGGTGCGGCGCACTTCGAGCGGTACGTCGAGCTCATGCGCGAGGTCGAGGCGGACCTCTGGGGCAACGACGACCTCACGCAGGACGCGCGAACCGTGCTGCCGCGGTTCCGCTCGGGGTACGTGCGCCGCATCCCGCTGCTCGCGCTCGACGGGGACGACGCCGTGGGCGCCGCGGTCGTGGAGTGGGAGGCGGGCGACGACGCCGAGACCGCGATCGTGTACGCCGTCGTGCCGGCCGCGCAGCGCCGACGCGGCATCGGCTCGTGGCTGCTCGCCGAGTGCGAACGCATCGCGCTGGACGCGGGTCGGCGGGTGCTCATCAGCTGGAGCGACCACCCCGCGTCGACGCTCGAGCTGGGCGGACCCCGCCTCGCGGCATCCGTCGGCGACGCCGTCGTGCCGGCCGCCGACCCGCGCGCCGCCTTCTTCACCCGCCACGGCTACGCGCTCGGGCAGATCGAGCGCATGAGCGTGCTCGACCTCGCCGGCGTCGCGGTGCCCGAGCCCGAACCGGTTCCCGGCTACCGGCTCGTCACGTGGATCGGCCACGCACCCGACGAGCTGGTCGACGCGTACGCTGCGGCGAAGACCCGCATGGCGCTCGACGTACCGGCCGCGGACCTCACGATCGACCCCGAGCACTGGGACGCCGCGCGCGTGCGCACCTTCGAGGCGCAGCGCCGCGAGTCGGGCGACGGGCTGCTCGTCGCCGCGGCGGTGGCCGACGACGGTGACGTGGCCGGGTACACGGAGCTCGAGCTGCCCCACGACAAGGCCTGCGCCTACCAGGGCGACACCCTGGTCGTCGCCGCGCACCGTGGTCGCGGGCTCGGCATGCGGGTCAAGCAGGCGAACCACCGGGCCCTGGCCGAGCACGCCCCCGAACGCACGCGCATCTACACCTGGAACGCCGACGAGAACGAGCACATGCTCGCGATCAACATCGCGCTCGGATTCCGCACCGCGGCCTACTCCGCCGCGTGGCAGCGGCGCGTCGAGGCGGGCGGCGGCCACGGGCGCGCCGACGACGTCAGCCCGACGCGCGCGGGCGCCGCTGGCAGCGCGGGCAGCGGTGCGACGAGCGGTTCATGAACTGCTCGCGCACGATGAGGGTGCCGCAGCGCGGGCACGGGCGGCCCTGCTGCCCGTAGGCGTTGAGCGAGTGGGCGAAGTAGCCGGATGCCCCGTTGACGTTGACGTACTGGGCGTCGAAGCTCGTGCCACCCTCGGCCAGGGCGCGCTCGAACACCTCGCGCACGGCCGCGAGCAGGCGCCGAGACCGGCGCGGCCCGACGGCGTTCGACGGCTCGTCGTAGTGCACGCGCGCCGCCCAGAGTGCCTCGTCGGCGTAGATGTTGCCGATGCCGCTGACCAGGTTCTGGTCGAGCAGGGCGCGCTTGACGCCCGTGCGGCGGGTCGCGAGCGCGGCGAGGAACCGGCGGTCGTCGAACGCCGGATCGAGCGGGTCGCGGGCGATGTGCGCGACGGGCACCGGGAGGCGCGTGCGCCACGGGGCATCCGTCTCGCCCGCCTCGCCCGAGAAGCCCGCAGGCGCGCCGTCGCCGGTCTCGACCATGCGCTCGACCGCGAGCGAGCCGAAGATGCGCTGGTCGACGAAGTCGACGGCGAGGTCGCCGTGCGCGGGCGATGCGACGTGGATGCGCGCACGCAGCAGCGGCACGAGGGGCGCATCGGGCGTGCGCAGCAGCAGTTGGCCGCTCATGCCGAGGTGCGCGAGCAGGGCGCGCCCCGTGTCGAGCGGCATCCAGAGGAACTTGCCGCGCCGCGCCGCCGCCTCGATGCGGGCGCCCGTGAGGAGTTCGTCGAACGCACCCGACGTCGGGTCGTGCCGTCGCAGCGAACGCGGCTCGAACACCTCCACGCCGAGCACGCGGGAACCGGTGACGGCCGGTGCGAGGCCCGCCCGGACGACCTCGACCTCGGGCAGCTCGGGCATGCTCAGTCGGCGCTGATGCGGGTCCAGGCGTCGAGCGCGGCGGCCATCTCGGCCTGCTTCTTGCTCGTGCCCGAGCCGGTGCCCGTCACGAGGTCGCCCACGGCGACGGTCGCGGCGAACACCTTGTTGTGGTCGGGGCCCGACTCGGTCACCGTGTAGGCGGGCGCCGGCGCACCGCAGCGGGCCGCGATCTCCTGCAGGCTCGTCTTCGGGTCCATGGCTGCGCCGAACCGCTCGGGGTCGGCCATGAGCGGGCCGATCAGCCGCAGCACCAGGTCGGTCGCCGCGTCCGGCCCCGCATCGAGGAAGGTCGCGCCGATGATCGCCTCGACCGTGTCGGCCAGGATCGACGCCTTGTCATGTCCGCCGGTCATGGTCTCGCCACGACCGAGGCGGATGTACGGCCCGAGGCCGATCGTGCGCGCGACCTCGGCCAGCGCGACGCTCGAGACCAGGCTCGCGCGGCGCTTCGCGAGGTCGCCCTCGTCGAGGTCGGGGTGGTCGCGGTAGAGCGAGACGGTGACGGCCTGCCCGAGGATCGAGTCGCCGAGGAACTCGAGGCGCTCGTTCGTCGGGATGCCGCCGTTCTCGTACGCGAACGACCGGTGCGTGAGGGCGAGCAGCAGGAGGTCCTGGTCGAGCTCGACCTGCAGCGTGCGCTGCAGTGCGTCGAGGCCCGCCGGCTCCCGGGTGCTCCGCTCCGTCACCACCGGTCGTTCGTCGTCAGCTTCGGGGTGCCGATCAGACGTCGGCGACCTTGCGGCCCTTGTACTCCAGGAACAGCGGGGTACCGGCCGAGTCCTCCACGACCTTCGCGCGGTGCGGGAGGCTGTAGGTGACCTTGCCGTTCTCGACGGTCTTCACGAGCGCAGGGGCCTGCGCCTTCCACTGCGAACGGCGTGCGTGGGTGTTGGCGCGCGACTTCTTCCGCTTGGGAACAGCCATGACTCTCTCTCAATCTCTCTGCTGGTCGGCATCGGAGGACGTGTCCGAGCCAGGGTCCGTGGAAGCCTCGAAGTCCGCGAGCGCGTCCCACCGCGGGTCGCGGTGTTCTCTCGCGGCGAGTTCCGGGTGTTCCTCCAGCCGAAGCCCGGTCTCTGGGTCGAGACCCGGGCAATCCGGCCGGCACACCGGCTGGAACGGCAGTGCCAGGACCACCGCATCGCGGATGAGCGGTTCAAGATCCACGTGGTCGTCTTGAACCTCATACTCGAAAGCTTCACCGGAATGATACGCGAAAAGCTCCTGGAACTCGACTTCGACCGGCAGGGAGATGTCTCGGAGGCAGCGCCCGCACTGCCCGTTGGCGGTCGCGTCGACCTCCGCGGAGGCCAGGATGCCCTCGTGCACCGACTCCAGCCGGAGGTCGATCTCGATGGGATCGCCCTCGCCGACCGAGACGAGCCCCTCCCCCAGCGCCTCGGGAACGGATGCCTCGATGCGCTGCTCGCGCATCTGGCCCGGGCGGCCGATGAGGTCGCGGATGTCGATGCGGTAGGGACTGCTCGTGGATGCCACGAGGCACGATTCTACGCGCCCGCGGTGCTCGGGCGGCGCTGCGCGAGCGATTCGCGCGGGCTCGCGAGCGACGTCGGCACGACCAGCGCGCGGAAGCGCTCGGCCGGCTGGAGGCCGCGTTCGAGGGCGTGCACGACCAGGTCGAGGTCGTGCGTGAGCGGATGGTCGGGCGCTGGTGCGGGCCGAGGCCCGTACCGATGACGCTCGACCCCCGCGAGGAGTCGCTCGAGCGCGGCGCGCGCATCCGCGTCGTCCGCCACGCCGTCGCGCGCGAGCAGGCGGTCGGCGAAGCCGCGCGCGGACTCGAACGGGGTCGGCGGGTCGCCGATGTCGACCGCGGTCGCCTCCACCTCGGCCCACGCCGCCGCAGCGGCATCCGCTCCGTCCCAGGCTCGCCGCCGGCGCCACGCGCGCACCAGCCTGCGGATCACGGCCGGCAGCGCCAGCGCGAGCGCCACCGCCAGCGCGACGAGCGCGAGCCGGGCGAGCGGCGCGCCCGAGTCCGTCACGGGAGCTGCGGTGGATCCGTCGACCGGCTCTTCGGGCAGCACCGGGGCGCCCTCGGTCGCCGGGGCGCCGGGGGTCGGCAGCGGTGCCCGAGTGGCGCCGGGGTCGGCCAGCACCGAGACCCGCGAGTACTCGGGCACGGAGCCCCGCCCGGGCGTCGGCTCGAACGGCATCCAGCCGATGCCCTCGAAGTACAGCTCGGGCCACGCGTGCAGGTCGTGCGTGTCGACGTCGTAGCGGGCCTCGCCCGCGAGCGTGCCCACGCCCCGCGAGCCCGCCGTATAGCCCAGCGAGATGCGCGCCGGGATGCCCGCCTCGCGGGCCATCACCGCCATGGCCGAGGCGAAGTGCACGCAGTAGCCCTCGCCGACCTCGAGGAACTCGGCGATCACGTCGAAGCCGCCGCCCTCGTAGCCCTCCTCGACGGGTGCCTCGGTCGAGTACGAGAAGTCGGACCCGCGCAGGTGGCGCTGGATGAGCACGGCGGCGTCGTACGGGGACCCGGCCGACGCCGTCACCTCCTCGGTCGTCGTCGTGATGATCTCCGGCACGCCACCGGGCAGCTCGAGGTACGGCTCGAGCTCGTCCGGCAGCGCACGGCTCGCGGTGCGGAGCTGCTCCGGCGTCGGATCGAGGTCGAGGTGGGTCACCACGTACCGCTGGCCCAGGGTGTCGTCGTCGGCGCTCGCGACGGCGAACGAGTCGGCCTCCCAGAACCACGAGCCGCGCAGGCCCTGGATCGAGCGGGCCGGGTACGGCACGGGCAGCCAGGTGGTCGCGACCTCGTCGACCACGACCGTCGTGCGCACCAGGCTGCGGGCGACGCCCAGGTCGAGTCCCGGCGGCGCCGGGAACACGTCGACCGTCTGCTCCTCGACGAGCGGCTCCTCGGAAGCCGACCACACGTCTCCCTCGAAGCGGTCGAGCGTGAGCAGCGTGAAGTACGGCCGCTCGCGGCCGGTGCCCGAATAGTGAAACGCCGGCAGCGGCTCGGGGCGCCGGAGGTCCTCCCCGAGGTCGATGAACGGGTTGACCCCGCGCGAGAAGAGCGGGCCGCGGTCGCCCGTGCCGAACAGGTACGGGTTGCTGATGCTCGGGGTCGCCTGCGCCAGCACCGCGGCGGTCAGCAGGCCGACGCCGGCGAGCCCCAGCGTCGCCCCCACCGTGGAGCCCGCCGACGCGCGACGCGGCTGCGTGATCCGCGGCGCGGTCTCGCCCTCGGGCTCGCGGTCGAGCTCGCCGCGACGTCGCACGGCGACGTCGACGCGCAGCAGCAGCAGGTAGGCCGCGCCCGTCAGGAGCACGGTCCAGAAGTCGGTGCCGCCCTCGACGATGAAGCCCGGCACCGCCACGGGGAGCAGCGCGGGCACGGCGGCGAGCGCCACGACGCGGAGCGAGACGACCACGATGTCGACCACGACCGCCACGAGCCCCGTCGCGAGTGCGAGCACGAAGAGGATGCCCGGCACGGCGATCGCCGGTGTCGACTGCTGCACGATCGAGGTCTGGCCCGCCGCGGCGAGCTCGCCGAAGTGCGCGAACGTCGCGCCCGTGGGCAGCACACCCGCGATCGCCGTGCCGGCGCCGAAGAACAGCGTGAGCACGAGCACCAGCACGACGAGCTCGAGCACCGGCACGAGCGACGCCGGCACCCGGAGCAGCCGCAGGCCGAGACCGGAGGCGAACACGACCGCGGCGACCACGGCGCAGAGCCACCACCACGCGGAGCCCGCAAGCAGCGGCCCGAGCGAGGTGAGGGCGACCGCGACGAGCAGGAAGGCGGTGGACACGAGCGCCGCCGACTGCGGCAGCGTGAGCGGCGGGGTCTCAGCGCGCATCGGCGGCCCCCTGGTCGTGCGCGAGCGAGTGCCAGGCCTCGGGGATGTCGTTCGCGGTGCGCACGGGGATGCACCGCCAGCCCGCCTCCTCGAGGTCGGTCACGAGGGTGCGGCGCACGCCCTCCTGCACGAAGGCGACCGCGGGTTCGAACGCCGGGCGCATCGCGGCCAGCGCCACCGCCTCCTCGGGCGCGATGTCCACGAGCACTGCGAACGCGGGACGCCGCTCGCGACCGCTGGCGCGCCGCACGTCGTCGTGCGGGGCACCGGAGCGGTCGGTCGCTGACCCGCCGCGACCGCCCGGGGTGTCGAGGTGGGCGAGCCCCTCGAGGAAGGCCCGCTCCCCGACGCCGCCCTGGTACTCGACGGGCGTGTCGCCGAAGAGGCCGCCGGCGCGTCGCCGGGGACCGGGCTCGAGCTGGCTCGGCCCGGTCTCGCTGACGGTCAGGCGGAAGCCGCCGCGCAGCAGGTGCACCCCGATCGACGCCGCGAGCTCGATGCCCAGCTCGAACGGATGGTGGTAGCGGTCGTCGCCCGAGGCGAACGACGTGCGACCCCGGCCGTGCAGGGCCGTGTCGACGATCAGGCGCGCATCCGGATCGCTGCGCTGCTCCTCCTGGCGCACCATGATCTCGCCGGCGCGCGCTGTCGCGGGCCAGTTCACCCGCCGCATCGGGTCGCCGTGCCGGTACTCGCGGGCGATCAGCTCGTCGGCGTTCGGGTGCGACTGCCGCTGCAGCTCGAGCAGCACGCCGTCGAGGCTGGCGGGGCCGCCGGCGGACGCGCCGAGCGCGGTCGTGCGGGGTGTCGCGACCAGGTCGTGCGTGCGCCCGTAGCCGCGCTCGATGCGGGCCAGCCCGAACGGGTCGGTGAGCGAGACCCGGAGCGGACCGGCGGTGAACACGCCTCGCCGCGGGAGCCGGAGCGTGTACTCGAGGCGCACCGTGTCGCTGCCGCCCGGCGGGCCTCCCTCCCAGCGGCCGAGGGGCGGGAGCACCGACTCCATCGGCGACTCCAGTCGCGGCGCCGTGTCGCGCCAGCGCGCGCCGTCGAGCGTGCGCCGTCCGCGGTTGCGCACGACGGCCGACGCCGTGACCGTGCCGCCCGCGGACACGATGCCGGGCACGAAGCTGCGCCCGACGTCGAGGCGGGGCACCCGCCAGGCCGTGTACGCGAGCGCGACCAGCGGCACGGCGACGCCGATGAGCCCGAAGAGGATGAAGTCGCGACGGTCGAGCACGAGCGCGTTGACGAACACGATCGCGCCCACGGCGATCAGCGCGCCGCCACGGCGGGTCGGCCTGGGCCACTCGGCCAGGCGCGCTCCGACACCGCCCGTCATCGGGTCACCGCCCCGCGGCCGCCCCGAGGGGAACGGGCGTCGCCCGGACGATGCGGTCGACGATCTCGGCGATGAGCAGGTCGCCGTCGTTGTGGTGCTGCCCGAGCGCGCGGCTCGTCGGGACGAGCCGGTGGCCGAGCACGGGTGCCGCGAGTGCGTCGACGTCGTCGGGCAGCGCGAACTCGCGTCCCTGCATGGCCGCGCGGGCCTTCGCGGCGCGCACGAGCTGGAGCGTGGCGCGCGGGCTCGCGCCCAGGCGGAGCTCCCGGTCGTCGCGCGTCGCGCGGACGATCGCCACGGCGTACTCCTTGACGGGCATCGACACGAACACGTTGCGGACCGCCACGATCATCGCGCGCAGCTCGGCATCCGACACCACCGCCCCGATCGCGTCGAGCGGGCTCGACGTCTCGCGCGTGCCGAGCATCTCCAGCTCGCTCGCCGAGTCGGGGTACCCCATCGAGATGCGCGCCATGAAGCGGTCGCGCTGCGCCTCGGGCAGGGCGTAGGTGCCCTCCATCTCGATCGGGTTCTGGGTCGCGACCACGGTGAACGGCTCGGGCAGCGGGTAGGTCGTGCCGTCGACCGTGACCTGGTGCTCCTCCATGCACTCGAGCAGCGCCGACTGCGTCTTCGGGCTCGCACGGTTGATCTCGTCGCCGATCACGATGTTCGCGAAGACGGGGCCCGGCTTGAACGCGAACTGCCGGGTCGACTGGTCGAACACCGACACGCCCGTGACGTCGGAGGGCAGCAGGTCGGGGGTGAACTGGATGCGGCTGACGCTGCAGTCCACCGAGCGCGCGAGCGCCTTCGCGAGCACCGTCTTGCCGACCCCCGGGACGTCCTCGATGAGCAGGTGGCCCTCCGCGAGCAGCACCGTGAGCGCGTGCGTGACGGCGTTGTGCTTGCCGTCGATGACCGACTCGACGTTCGCCACGATGCGCTGCGCGGACGCCCCGACCGTGTCGGCCGGCATCGGGGTGCCGGCGACCGTCGTGTGCATGCCGTCGCTGCTCACGGCGCCGTCGCCCCCTGCAGGTACTCGGCCACGACCGGGGGCACGTACGGGGCGACGTCGCCCCCGAGCGCCGACACCTGCCGCACGAGGGAGCTCGACACGTGCGCGTTCGCCGGGTCGGGCAGCAGGAAGACCGTCTCGACCGCGGCGAGGTCGCGGTTCACGATGGCCATGGGCGTCTCGTACGCCACGTCGACCTGCGAGCGGATGCCCTTGACGAGCACGGATGCACCCACGTCGGTGCAGTAGTCGACGAGCAGGCCCACGCTCCAGGACGCGACGACCACCTCGCCGTCGATGCGGGCGTCGGCGATCGCACGCTCGAGCAGCGAGACGCGCTGCGCGATGGGCAGCAGGGCGGACTTGTCGGGGTTGTGCACGACGACGACGTGCACCTCGTCCCACAGTCCGGCTGCTCGCGAGATCACGTCGAGGTGCCCGAGCGTGATGGGATCGAACGACCCGGGGACGACGGCGATCCTGCGCATGTCCTCCACACTAATGCGCGCGGGGTGGCCGTGACGGGCAGGTGGAGAGTCTCAGGCCTTGTTCAGGAACTGCGACTCCGTCTCGTCGAGACGGCGCCGCACCGCGGCCACGAGCGCCGGGTGCGACGCGAGCACCGGGTCGTCGTCGAGCAGGCCCTGCGCGAGCTCGCGCGCGGCCACGATCAGGTCGCCGTCGCGCGCGACCCGGAGCAGCCGCAGCGACGACCGCCCGCCCGACTGGTTGCTGCCCAGCACGTCACCCTCCTGCCGCAGGTCGAGGTCGACGCGGGCGAGCTCGAACCCGTCGGTCGTGGCCGCGACCGCGTCCACGCGCTCGCGCGCCACGGTGCCCTCGGGCGCGTTCGTCACGAGCAGGCAGAGCCCCGGCACGCTGCCCCGGCCGACCCGGCCGCGCAACTGGTGCAGCTGCGACACGCCGAAGCGCTCGGCGTCGAGCACGACCATCGTCGACGCGTCCGGCACGTCGACGCCCACCTCGATCACCGTGGTCGCGACCAGCACGTCGAGCTCGCCGGCCGCGAACGCGCGCATCGCCTGCTCCTTCTCATCGCTCGACATGCGGCCGTGCAGCGGGGCGATGGCGAGGCCCCGCATCTCGGGCGCCTCGGCGAGCCGTGCGATCACGTCGAGCACCGAGGCGAGGGGAACCGGCGGGGCGCCGGACGCCTCGGACTCGCCGTCGGCGGGCCCGAGGTCGACCGCGTCGGCGTCCTCGACCTGCTTGGCCTCGATGGCCGGGCACACCACGAAGGCCCGATGCCCCTTCGCGACCTCCTCGGCGACGCGCGCCCAGACCCGTCCGAACCAGCCCGGGCGCTCTGCGAGCGGCACGACGAACGACTCGATGCCCGGCCGCCCGCCCGGCAGCTCCCGGATGGTGCTGACGTCGAGGTCGCCGAACACGGTCATCGCCACCGTGCGCGGAATCGGCGTCGCGGTCAGCACGAGCACGTGCGGCGGCTCCGCCCCCTTGACGCGGAGCGCCTCGCGCTGGTCGACGCCGAACCGGTGCTGCTCGTCGACGACGACGAGGCCCAGGTCGGCGAACGTCACGGTGTCGCCGAGCAGCGCGTGCGTGCCGACGACGATGCGCGCCTGGCCCGAGGCCGCGCGCAGCAGCGCGCGCTTGCGCTCGGCTGCCGGCAACTGCCCGGTCACGAGGGTCGGCATGAGCTCGGCCGACAGGTCGGGCCCGAGCACGCGCGAGATCGAGCGCAGGTGCTGCGCGGCGAGCACCTCGGTCGGTGCGAGCAGCGCGGTCTGGCCGCCCGATTCGGCGACCGCGAGCATGGCCCGCAGCGCGACGAGCGTCTTGCCCGAGCCCACCTCGCCCTGCACGAGCCGGTTCATCGGCATGCCCGAGGCCAGGTCCTTGGCGACCTCGGCGCCGACGGCGCGCTGGTCGCCGGTCAGCTCGAACGGCAGCACGTCGTCGAATCGCGCGAGCAGGCCGTCGGGCGCGGCCTCGCGCCGCACGGTCCGGCGCGCCTTCCGCTCGGCGCGCCGCCCGAGCAGCGCCGCCTGGAGCACGAACGCCTCCTGGAACCGCAGCGCGGTGCGGGCACGCGACCAGTCGCGCTCCTGCTCGGGCCGGTGCACGCCCTCGAGCGCCTCGCGGAAGCCGACCAGGCCGCGCGCAGTCCGCACCGACTCGGGGATCGGGTCGTCGACGTCGCCCAGCGCGTCGAGCACGAGCCCGACCGCCTTCGCGACCTGCCAGCTCGCGATCGTCGAGGTCGCCGGGTAGATCGGGATGGGCGTCTCGGCCCAGCGCTTGGCGTCGGGGTCGTCGCCCGACCGCTCGAACAGCTCGTAGTCGGGGTGGGCGAGCTGCCGTGCCCCGCGGTACGAGGTCACCTTGCCCGCGAACACCCCGCGCGCGCCGGGCACGAGCTCCGCCGCACGCCACTTCTGGTTGAAGAACGTGAGCGTCAGCACGCCCGTGCCGTCGGAGATGGTCGCCTCCAGGATGCTGCCGCGCCGCTGGCGCATGCTGCGCTCGCGCACCTCGAGCACCTCGGCGACGATCGTCACGTTCTCGTCGAGGGGCAGCTCCGAGAGCGCGGTGAGCTCGCCGCGGCGCGCGTAGCGACGCGGGTAGTGACCGAGCAGGTCGCCCGCCGTGACGTGGCCGAACGCCCGCTTCAGGGCGCCCGAGGTGCGGCCCCCCAGCAGCCCGTCGAGCTTGGTGTCGAGACCGGCCCGCCCCGGGGCATCCGCTGCGCTCATGCCCCGGCCTGCGGCTCCGTCCCCGTGAGCGCCGCGATCTCGTCCTGCACGAACTCGTCGTCGGGGCGCTGCTCGGCGAGCTCGCGCTGGATCGCCAGCGCCTCGTCGTCGCGGCCGAGCGTGCGCAGGCAGCGCCCGACGGCCCAGCGCGCGACGTGCCGCTGCTCGGCCGACCCGTGCTCGTTCGCGAACGCGAGGGCCGACTCGAACTGCTCGAGCGCCGCCTCGGCGTCGCCGGACTCGTGCAGCGTCCAGCCGAGGTTGTTGTGCAGCGCGACCCCCCAGCGCTTCAGCCGCCGGTCGCCGCTGCGGCCGACGAGCGCGAGGCCCTCCTCGGCCCACTCGCGCTCGTGCCCGGTGTCGGCGAGGGCGAGCATGTGCAGTGCGTCGAGCACCAGGAACGGCACGTCGGCACCGGCCGCCTCGCGCACCGCGCGGGTGAAGTGCGCGACCGCATCGGCGGGTGCACCGCGGGTGACGAGCAGCCGGCCGCGCTCGAGCTCGATGCGCGCCCGGATCTCGCCGGCCTCGCGGGCGAGTGCCGCGGCGTCGTCGCCCTCGTACGTGCCCTCGGCGGGTGCGTCGGTCTCGTCGGTGCGTTCCGGGGCGCCGGTGCGCTCCGGGGAGTCGTCGGATGCCTCCGCGGGCGACGCCGCGTGCGCACCGGCCGCGGGCTCCGCCCCGGTCTCCGCGAGGGCGTCGAGCACGGCGTCCGCCTCGTCGAACTTCGACTGGAGGCCGAGGGCGCGGGCGAGCTGGGTCGCCATGATCGCGCGATGGTGCGCGTCGTACGAGTCGTCGTCGGAGGCGTCGCGGAACCGCTCCTCCGACGCCTCGGGGGATCCGAAGTCCCACATCGCATCGAGGAGCTGCTGGTCTGCGGCACGGCTGCGCGCGGTCTCGACGTCCACGCCTCCATCATGGCAGCGCGCGGCGACGTTGGCGGCGCGCACGGGCCGATCGGTATGCTCGCCGCGATGACGCGCATCGTCGCCGGGTTCGCCGGCTCCCTCACGCTCCAGGTGCCCCGATCGGGGACGCGCCCGACGAGCGACCGCGTGCGCGAGGCGATCTTCTCGGCGCTCGAGGCACGCGACGCGCTCGCGGGGGCGCGCGTGCTCGACCTCTACGCCGGCTCGGGCGCGCTCGGGCTCGAGGCGGCCAGTCGCGGCGCGGCATCCGTCGTGCTCGTCGAACGCGCGAAGCCGGCGGCCGCCGTGTGCCGGCGCAACGCCGACGCGCTGCTCCGCGCGGCGCGGGACGCCCGGCCGCCGCGGATCGACGTGGTCGCCCGCTCCGTGCGCAGCCACCTCGAGCACGACTCGGCCGGCGGCTACGACGTGGTCTTCTCCGATCCGCCGTACGAGCTGGGCGACGGCGAGCTCGCGGCCGACCTCGCGGCGCTCATGCCGCTGCTCGCGCCCGACGCGATCGTGGTCGTCGAGCGCAGCGCCCGCAGCCCCGAGCCGGAGTGGCCGGCGGGCATCGAACCCGACCGCCGACGCGACTACGGCGAGACGACGGTGTGGTGGGCGGATGCCGCGCCCGGGCCCGACCCGGACGCCGACGCCGACCGTCAGCCCGTTACGCCGTTCCAGTCCTCGTAGGGGTCCCAGCCCACAGGCTCGATCGAGGCGCCGTCGACCGACACCGTTCCGGCGTCATCGGTGACCCGCCCGATCGTGTCGAACCCGTCGGGCACGGCCGCGTCGGCGGGGAACGTGGCGAGCAGCCCGTGGTCCTCCGCGCCGAACACCGTCGGCCCCTCGGCGGCGCCGAGCGCCGCCGAGTCGAAGTCGATGCCCACGCCGCTCGCCGCGGCGATGCGCGCCGCATCGCGCGCCAGTCCGTCGGAGACGTCGAGCATCGCGGTCGCGCCCGCGAGCGCAGCGTCGACACCCGCCGACACCGGCGGCCGCGGCCGCAGCTGCGCCTCGACGAGGTCGGGGTGCGCCGCGCGCAGCGCCTCGGCGCGCCCGCGGTCGGGCTCGTCGTCGCCGTCGACGGCCCGCGCGAACAGCAGTGCGAGCCCGCGCGCCGCATCGCCGCGCCGGCCGGCGTGCGCGACCACGTCGCCCGGGCGCGCGCCCGATCGCCGCACCGGCGCCCGAGAACCGAGGTCGCCGAACGCGGTCACCGCGATCGTGAGGGTGCGCGAGACGGACAGGTCGCCGCCCACCACGCCGCACCCCGGCGCGAGCGCCGCGCACGCCTCGCGCAGCCCGTCGGCGATGCCCTCGAGCACGGCGACGTCGGTGTCGGCCGGCGCGGCCAGTGCGACGACGAGCGCCGTGGGGCGCGCACCCATCGCGGCCACGTCGGAGAGGTTGGTCGCGGCGGCCTTCCAGCCCAGGTCGTCGGGCCGTGACCACGCCAGCCGGAAGTCGGGGCCGTGCACCATCAGGTCGGTCGTCACCACGAACCTGCCGTCGGGACTCGCCACCACGGCGGCGTCATCGCCCGGCCCCACCTCCGCCGCCGGGACCGCCGGGAGCCGGGAGACGATGCGACCGAGCACGGCCTGTTCGGCGAGGGCGCCGATGGAGTCCGGGCCGCCCGCGTCGGAGCCGGGCTCGGGGCTGGAGGGCATGCACTCACGGTAGCCTGATCGGTGATGCATCACTCCCCCGCCGGGCCCGCTCGAGCCATCGTCGCCGCGCTGGCCTGCGTGCCCCTCGCCCTCTCGCTCGCCGGCTGCACCCGCACGGTCGCGCTCGAACCCGCTGCCGACGCGATCGAGGTCGGCTGCGCCGACATCGTGGTGCGCCTGCCCGACGAGGTCTCGGGGCACGAGCAGCGCCCCACGGACGCGCAGGGCACGGGCGCCTGGGGCGACCCCGCCGCGGTGCTGCTGCGCTGCGGCGTCGAGCCTCCCGGGCCGACCACGCTCGAATGCGTCGACGTGAACGGCGTGGACTGGATCATCGACGAGACCGACGCGCCGAACTACGTCTTCACGACCTACGGGCGCGTTCCCGCCACCGAGGTCATCGTCGACTCCGACCTCGCCTCGGGCACGACCGCGCTGGCGGACCTGGCGCTGGCCGTGTCATCCGTGCCGGCAGACGGGGGATGCCTCGGGGCCGAGGAGCTGCTCGAGGAGGAGTGACGCGCCCGCGTCAGATCGTGAAGTCGGGCTCCGGCTCGGTGCCGAACCGCACCCGACGCCCGGTGATCTCGTCGACCTCGATGCGCACGAAGTTGCGCTTCACGGTCTGGATCCACGGCGTGAGGGGCTCCTGCTCGGCCGCTGCGATCTCGTCCTCGTGCTCGAGCGTGCGGGCGTGGCCCTTGACGACGACGCTCCAGCCCTCCTGCTCGCTGCGGTCGTCGATCTCGAACGCGACACGGTGGTTCACCGTCACCGCGAAGAGCTTGGTGCCCTCCGCCGTGCGGATGAGGATGCCGCCGTCGGACGCCGCGTAGTTGACCGGGAAGATCTCGGGCTGGTCGGCGATGGACACCGCCAATCGCCCCAGCTCGTTCTCGACCAGGAGCGCCCAGCACTCCTCGCTGCTCAGTTCGACGATCGGTGCACCGTTGTCGGCCATACCCTCATCTTGGCACGCGGGTGCGGGCCGGTCGAGGGCGATCGGGCGTGTCGGGCGGGCTATCGCGGCCCGCGCTCGGCGCCCGTCTCGACGAGCTCGGTGATGAGTTCGGGATAGGTCAGCCCGGAGTGCTGCCAGCAGGTCGGGAACATCGAAATCGGGGTGAACCCGGGCATAGTGTTCACCTCGTTGACGACGAAGCCCTCGCCGGTCAGGAAGACGTCGACGCGGGCGAGCCCCTCGCCGCCGATGGCGTCGAAGGCGCGCTGCGCGACCCGCCGCAGCTCGTCGAGCTCGCCCTCGCCGAGGTCGGCCGGGCAGACCAGGTCGATGCCCGGCGCGTCGAGGTACTTCGCCTCGAAGTCGTAGAACTCGCGGCCCGTGACGACGATCTCGCCGGCCACGCTCACGCGCGCCGGCTCCCCCGCACGGCCCTCGAGCACGCCGCACTCGATCTCACGACCGGTCATCGCCTGCTCGACCAGCACGGTGCGGTCCTCGGCGAACGCCGTCTCGAGCGCCGCGTCGAGCTCCGACCAGTCGGCGACCTTCGTCACGCCCACCGACGAGCCGGCCCGCGCGGGCTTGACGAACACCGGCAGGCCGAGCGCCCGAATGCGCCGCTCCCACAGGTCGCGGTTCGCGGCGAGCGCGGGTCGCGTGACCGTCACCCAGGGGGCGACCGGGATGCCGGCGCCCTCGAGCACCGTCTTGGCGACGTGCTTGTCCATGGCGATGGCCGACGCGAGCACGCCGTTGCCCACGTACGGCAGCCCGGCGAGCTCGAGGAGGCCCTGCACGGTGCCGTCCTCGCCGAACCGCCCATGCAGGATCGGGAATACGACGTCGACCTCGCCGAGCGAGCGCGTGCCCGTGGCATCCGTCACCCGCAGTTCGCGGGACGCGGTGCTCTCAGGCCACTGCACTCGGGTGCCGTTGTCGACGACCTCGGGCAGGTGGGCGGGATCGAGGGCGAACCGCTCGGGATCGTCGGCCTCGAGCACGAACGCGCCCTCGCGCGTGATGCCGACGGGGATCACGTCGTAGCGATCACGATCGATCGCCCGGAGCACCCCTCCCGCCGTCGCGCAGCTGATCGAGTGCTCGCTGGAACGTCCTCCGAAGAGCACCGCCACCCTGCGCCTGTCCATGCGTGTTCCTTTCGCCCTTCGGGTCGTCGTCGGGGTCGGTCGTGAGGTGCGGCGCGATGTCCTTCGGCTCGAGCTCGCCCGCCAGCACCTGGCGGACCTGCTCGACGATGGGCATCTCCACGCCGCGAGCGGCGGCGAGTTCGAGCACCGGCCCGACCGAGGCGAGACCCTCCGTGGTCTGCTGCATCTGCTTGACCACGTCGGCGAGCCGATACCCCTGCCCGAGGAGCCTACCGGCCGTGTTGTTCCGGGAGAGCGGCGACTGACAGGTCGCGATGAGGTCGCCCAGGCCCGCGAGCCCCGAGAGGGTCTCGGCCTGGGCGCCGGATGCCACGGCGAAGTCGGTCATCTCGACGAGCCCGCGGGTGATGATCGACGCCTTCGTGTTCTCGCCGTAGCCGACGCCGTCGACGATGCCGATCGCCACGGCGATGAGGTTCTTCAGCACGCCGCCGAACTCGGTGCCGATGACGTCGGTGTTCACGAACGAGCGGAAGTACGGGTTGGTCGCGATGCGGGCGACCGCCTGCGCGGTCTCGAGGCTCGACGACGAGACGACCGCGGCGGTCGGCTGCTCCTTCGCGATCTCGAGGGCGAGGTTCGGGCCCGAGATGACGGCGATCTGCTCGGGCGGCAGCCGCAGCACCTCGCTGATGACCTCGCTCATGCGCAGGCCGGTCGACTTCTCGACGCCCTTCATGAGCGACACGACCGTGGCGCGCGAGCCGAGGTGCGGCTGCGCGGCGACGAGGTTCTCGCGCAGCGCCTGGCTCGGCACCGAGACGAACACGTGCTCCGCGCCCGCGAGCGCGAGGTCGAGGCGCGAGGTCGCGCGCAGCGAGTGCGGCAGGTCGACGCCCGGCAGGTAGGCCGAATTGCGGTGCTCGTGCTGGATCTCGGCGGCGAGCTCGGAGCGCCGGGCCCAGAGCATGACGTCGGCCCCGCCGTCGGCGAGGATCTTCGCGAAGGTCGTGCCCCAGTTGCCGGCGCCGAGCACGGCAACGCGCGTGCGATGGCGGAAGACGCGTCGTTCCCTAGCCATCGAAGCGCCCCGTCTCGGTCTGGCCGCGCTTGCTCGGGTCCCAGCGCTCGACCGGCGCGGGCTCGCCGCGCAGGCCCGCCAGCAGCTCGGCGATCTCGTCCATCACGACGGTCGTCGCGCGCGCGAGGGTGGCCTGGTCGAGCGGGCCGTCGGCGAACGCCGACAGGTCCACCGGCTTCCCGACCGCGACGTCGATGGTCTTGCGGGGGAACGGATGCAGCTTCTTGCCGTAGCGCGGCATCAGCTCCTGCGTGCCCCAGTGGGCGACGGGGATGAGCGGGATGCCCTGCTCGAGCGCGATGCGCACCGCGCCCGTCTTGCCGCGCATCGGCCAGAGCTCGGGGTCGCGCGTGAGCGAGCCCTCCGGATAGACCACGACCATGCGGCCCTTCTCGACCAGCTCCTCGGCGGCGCGGAGCGCCGCGTGGCTGCGCGAGCCCGCGCGCTCCACGGGGATCTGCCCCGACGTGCGCAGGAACCAGCCGACGACCGGCACCTTGAACAGCGATGCCTTGGCGAGGAAGCGCGGGAGTCGACCCAGGTACCAGGTCGCCATGCCCATGACGACGGGGTCGATCTCGCTGTAGTGATTCGGCGAGAGCACGAATGCACCCTTGGCGGGCAGCTTCTCGCCGTGCAGGCGGATCTTCACCATCGCCGCCATCGGCGGGAGGATCAGTACCGCGAGCAGCCAGAAGAACGAGGGCCTGCTGCGCTCCGTACGCTGCTTCGCGCGGGGCGAGGGGGTCGACGCTTGCTGTTGCACCGACCCATTATGGCTGACGGCGCATGCCGCCCCGGCATCGGCCGCGCAGGCGCGAGCCGGGGCGATCGTCGAGCCCTACGCCAGCAGGCGGAAGTCCGCGCCGAGCGCGCGCAGCTTGCCGATGAAGTCCTCGTAGCCGCGGGCGATGATGCCCACGTTGCTGACGGTCGACCGACCCTCGGCGCTCAGCGCCGCGATGAGGTGGCTGAAGCCGCCGCGCAGGTCGGGCACCTCGATGTCGGCGCCGCGCAGGTGCGACGGGCCCGAGATGACCGCCGAGTGGCGGAAGTTGCGCTGGCCGAACCGGCAGCGCAGCCCGCCGAGGCACTCGCGGTGCACCTCGATCGACGCGCCCATCTCGACCAGCGCGTCGACGAAGCCGAAGCGCTGCTCGTAGACCGTCTCGTGCACGATCGAGACGCCGTTCGCCTTGGTGAGGGCGACCACGAGCGGCTGCTGCCAGTCGGTCATGAAGCCCGGGTGCACGTCGGTCTCGATGATCGCGGGCTTGAGCTCGCCGCCCGGGTGGTAGAACCGGATGCCGTCGTCCTGGATCTCGAACGCGCCGCCCACCTTGCGGAAGACGTTGAGGAATGTGAGCATCTCGGACTGGCGCGCCCCGCCGACGACGATGTCGCCGTCGGTCGCGAGCGCGGCGGCGGCCCAGCTCGCGGCCTCGTTGCGGTCGAACAGGGCGCGGTGCGTGTAGCCGGTGAGCTGCTCGACGCCTTCGATGCGGATGACCCGGTCGGTGTCGACCGAGATGATGGCGCCCATCTTCTGCAGGATGTTGATGAGGTCCATGATCTCGGGCTCGATGGCGGCGCCCGCGAGCTCGGTGATGCCGTCGGCACGCACGGCGGTGAGCAGCACCTGCTCGGTCGCCCCCACGCTCGGATAGGGCAGCGAGACCTTCGCGCCGCGGAGCCCGTCGGGCGCCGACATCCGGATGCCGCTCGGCAGCTTCTCGACCACCGCGCCGAAGTTGCGCAGCACCTCGAGGTGGTAGTCGATCGGGCGGTCGCCGATGCGGCAGCCGCCGAGGTCGGGGATGAACGCCTCGCCGAGGCGGTGCAGCAGCGGCCCGCAGAACAGGATCGGGATGCGGCTGGAGCCCGCGTGGGCGTCGATGTCGGCGAAGTGCGCCGACTCGACGTCGGCCGGGTCGAGCAGCAGGCCGTCGCCGTCCTCGGCCACGCGCACCCGGACGCCGTGCACCTCGAGCAGCCCGCGCACGATGCGCACGTCGGAGATGTCGGGCACGTTGCGCAGCACGCTCGGGGTGTCGCCGAGGAGTGCGGCGACCATGGCCTTGGTCACGAGGTTCTTCGCGCCCTTGAGCTCGATGCGGCCGCGGAGCGGCTTGCCCCCCTCGATCTCGATCCGGTCGCCGGTGAGCCCGACGGCCGATCCATGCTGCTTCGCGTCGTCCACGAGTGTGTTCACGGTGTTCCTGATCCTGCCGGCTCCCTCGCGGGGAGCGTCTTCGGCTTCCATGCCGGTCGAGTCTGTTCGAACCGGTCGATGGCCCCCTCGTCCCGGAGGGTCAGCGAGATGTCGTCGAGCCCTTCGAGCAACCGCCACCGAGTGTAGTCGTCGATGTCGAAGGGGACGGTGAGGTCGGCGACGCTCACCGTACGGGCAACCAGATCGACGGTCACCGCTATTCCCGGCTCGGCCTCCAGCGCCTCCCAGATGCGCTCGACGTCCTCGTACGCTACCTGCGCGGCGAGCAGGCCCTGCTTGCCCGAGTTGCCGCGGAAGATGTCGCCGAACCGCGATGAGATGACGACCTTGAAGCCGTAGTCGCGCAGCGCCCACACGGCGTGCTCGCGGCTCGACCCGGTACCGAAGTCGGGGCCCGCGACGAGCACGTTCCCCTCCTTGTAGTGCGGGTGGTGCAGCACGAACTCGGGGTCCTTGCGCCACTCGGCGAACAGCGCGTCGTGGAAGCCGGTCTTGGTGACCCGCTTCAGGTAGACGGCGGGGATGATCTGGTCGGTGTCGACGTTGGAGCGTCGCAGCGGCACACCCACGCCGACCACGGTGTCGAACTTCTCCATGGCTCAGGCCCCTTCCTGCTCGAGGTCCCACGGGCTCGAGAGCGTGCCGCGCACGGCGGTGGCGGCGGCCACGAGCGGGGAGACCAGGTGGGTGCGCCCGCCCTTGCCCTGGCGCCCCTCGAAGTTGCGGTTCGAGGTCGACGCGCAGCGCTCCCCCGGTGCGAGCTGGTCGGGGTTCATGCCGAGGCACATCGAGCACCCGGCGAAGCGCCACTCGGCGCCGAAGTCGGTGAACACCTTGTCGAGGCCCTCGGCCTCGGCCTCGAGCCGCACGCGCGCGGACCCCGGCACGACCATGACGCGCACGCCGTCGGCCTTCTTCCGGCCCTCGATGATCGAGGCGAAGGCCCGGAGGTCCTCGATGCGGCTGTTCGTGCACGAGCCCATGAACACGGCATCGACCGCGATGTCCTTCAGCGGCGTGCCCGCCTCGAGGTCCATGTACGCCAGCGCGCGCTCGGCGGCGGCGCGGTCGTGCTGGTCGGCGATCGCCGCCGGGTCGGGCACGCGGTCGCTGAGCGACACGCCCTGGCCGGGGTTCGTGCCCCACGTGACGAACGGCTCGAGCGCGTCGGCGTCGATGAACACCTCGGCGTCGAACTCGGCGCCCTCGTCGGTCGGCAACGTCCTCCAGTACTCGACCGCGGCGTCCCAGTCCTCGCCCTCGGGCGCGTGCGCGCGGCCCTTGAGGTAGTCGAACGTGGTGTCGTCGGGCGCGACCATGCCCGCACGGGCGCCGGCCTCGATCGACATGTTGCAGATCGTCATGCGGCCGTCCATCGACAGCGCGCGGATCGCGCTGCCGCGGTACTCGAGCACGTAGCCCTGGCCGCCGCCGGTGCCGATCTTCGCGATGACGGCGAGGATGATGTCCTTCGCGGTGACGCCCGGGCGGAGCGTGCCCTCGACGTTGATCGCCATGGTCTTGAACGGCTTGAGCGGCAGGGTCTGCGTGGCGAGCACGTGCTCGACCTCGCTCGTGCCGATGCCGAACGCCATGGCCCCGAACGCGCCGTGCGTGGAGGTGTGCGAGTCGCCGCACACCACGGTGATGCCGGGCATGGTCAGACCCAGCTGCGGCCCGACGACGTGCACGATGCCCTGCTCGACGTCGCCGAGCGAGTGCAGGCGGATGCCGAACTCCTTCGCGTTCGCGCGCAGGGTCTCGATCTGGGTGCGGCTGGTGAGGTCGGCGATCGGCTTGTCGATGCCGATCGTCGGGGTGTTGTGGTCCTCGGTCGCGATCGTGAGGTCGGGTCGTCGCACGGGCCGGCCGGCCATGCGCAGGCCGTCGAACGCCTGCGGGCTCGTGACCTCGTGCACGAGGTGCAGGTCGATGTAGATCAGGTCGGGCGAATCGCCCTCGCCCTCCTGGACGAGGTGCGACGCCCAGACCTTCTCGGCGAGGGTGCGCGGGCGCGACTCGGTGGGGGGTGCTGCGGTCATGGAAGCTCTTCCTCGATGGGGTGTTCAGCCGACGTTGGACTCCGCGACGGGGAAGGCCTTAGGACGAGGACCCGTCGCGGCAACGAAGGAGGAGCCGAACGTGCTGCACCACTACAGGCTAGCACCGCCCTCGGGCCCGGCCGCCGGGCCGTCCCCCTCCGCGGCGACGCGGCTCCAGTCGCGCCGGGAGCGGATGCGGTAGCGGCTGAGCAGCCGCCGCGACGCTTCGGAGGCGTGGCGCGCCTCGTCCAGGTGGCCGTCGGCCCGGGCCCAGAGCCCGCGCACCCGCGCGTCGTCGATCTGGGCGTCGGAGAACACCGCGGCGTCGACGTCGGCCGCGATCGGCGAGAGGGCGACGGCGACGGATGCCCCTGAGCCGGCGTCGGCTGCGGGCCCGGCGCCCGCCGTGGCCGACGCGTCGGACGTCTGCTCGCGCAGCTGCCGCTCGAGGTCGGCCGCGACCTGGCGGCGAGTGGCGTGGCGGCGCACGTCGTAGCCGAGTTCGGCGTAGCCGTCGGCCAGTTCCTCCCAGGCGCCGGCCGCGCGCCGGTCGCCGAGCGGGTGCCGGCGGCGACGCCGCCGGCGACGGGCCTTCAGCAGCGCGACCACGACGAGCGGGCCGAGCACGAGCAGCAGCGGGATGCCGATGACGCCCGCGACGATCCACACCCACGCGGGCACGACGAACGGATCCTCACGCTCCTCGTCCTCGGAGTCGTCGATCTCGACCGTGCTCAGCAGGTCCTCGTCGCGCTCTTGCGCGCGCGGTGGCTGCCGCACCTGCGGCTGCGGCTCGGCGGCGGGGCGGGGCGTCTGCTCCTGCGGCACGTCGGTGTCGTCGGGCGTGGGGAAGAACGGCACCCACCCGATGCCGTCGAACGGGACCTCGACCCACGCGGTCACGTCGGCGCCCGTGACCTCGATCGACGCGGCATCCGACCCGACCTCGGGCGCGAAGCCCATCACGACGCGCGCCGGGTAGCCGAGCTGCCGGGCCATGAGCGCCATGGCGGAGGCGTACTGCTCCTCGTCGCCGACCATCTGCGACCTGGTGAAGAGGTCGACCATGCGGTCGGCGCCGTGGCCCGCGCGCGACGCGACCGCATCGGAGGCGAGGCCGTGGCTCAGGAAGCCCTCGGTGCGCAGGCCGGTCTCGATGGCGCGCAGCTGGTCGATCGGCGAGACCTCGTCGCCCACGTACTGGTCGGCGCGCGCGACGAGCACGTCGGGCACCGACTCGACGGGCGGCAGCGGCACCGCCGCGACCGGCACGTCGACCAGGTCCTCGTCGTCGGGCAGCACCGGCGACCGCACCGTGAGCCGGTACCGGTCGCCCTCGTCGACGCCGCCGATGAGCACCGCGGTCGCCGATGCCGCGTCGTACCGCAGGTCCTCCGTGCGGTCGGCGATGGCACCCTCGAGCACGACCTGCTCCGGAGCGGCGACCGCGGGCAGCCAGGAGTCGTCGTAGGCGCCGATCTCGACGCGGACCTCGTGCGCGTCGGCGGCGAACGTGCCGAACGCGGGCTCGGGCAGCTCCGAGCCGACGAGCGCGAACCCGCCGACCCCGGCGGTGTCCTCCGGGCCGGCCGCGTTCCACAGCCGACCGTCGTACGAGTCGAGCGACGCCAGTCGCACGGACTCGCCCTCACGCAGCCCGTCGACGGTGAACAGCGGCGTCTCGGCGAGGTCCTTCGTGTACGCGCGGAACCCGGCCAGCGGGCTCGCGAACTCGAGCGGGTCGAACGGCGGCACGACCTGGTCGCGCACCACGACGCGCGCGGGCTGGGCCGGCACGAGGGCCGTGGCCGCGAGTGCCCCGGCGACGATCGCCCCCGTGACGAGCACGACGCCGCCGGTGAGGCGCGCGCGTGCCAGGCGGCGCGACCCCGCGGCATCCGTCGCCGCATCGGGTGCGGACGGGTCCCGCCGGCGCCAGCCGAGCCAGACCAGTGCGACGGCGGCGAACAGGGTGCCGCGCAGCGCGCCGTGCACCGAGTCCTGCGTGCCGATGAGCACCGCGGCGAGCAGCAGCAGCACGGGGCCGACCAGGAGCAGCGCCCGGCGCGGTGCGGTGCTGCGGCCGGGCAGCCAGCGCGTGGCGAGCAGCGCGGTCACGAGCCCCACGAGCCAGCCGGCGACGTACGGCACGACGGTCAGGTAGGCGGGCGCCTCGACCGGCGCGCGCAGCGTGACGAGGTCGGCCCAACCCCACACCGCGCCCAGCACGAGCCCGGCGAGCGTCTCGGGCGTCGGCACCACGAGCCAGAGCGCGGCGTCGGGCATCGCGAGCGCGCTGCCGAACGCGAAGTACGCCAGCACCCCCACGAGCACGGCGGGCAGCAGCGGGAGACGGCGGCCGAGGAGGCCCGCCCCGGCGCCCACCGCGAGCCCGCCGAGCCCGGCGAGCAGGTACCCCCAGCCGCCGAAGGCCGTCGCGAACCCGAGCACGCCGAGCGCGGCGAGCACGAGCGGCACGACGACGTCGGCCGCCGATGCGGCGGTGAGGCGGCGCCCGGCGCTCATCCGCGCACGCTCCGCACGATCGCGGCCAGCTCGTCGAGGCGACCCACCGTCGCGACCGGCAGGCCCACCGAGCGGATGCCCGAGGGCGCGCCGTGCTCGGCACGGAACGCGAGCACGGTCGTGTCGGCCCCGAAGAGCCGCTGCACGCTGCGGAACTCCGCGACCGGCAGCTGCGAACCCGCGACCAGCAGCACGACGCTCGGCGCCGCGAGCCGCGAGGTCTGGGCCCGGGCGAGGTCGCGGAGGCTCGCGTGCACGCCCGACACGGGCTCGATGCGCGAGGCGTCGTCGAGCAGCGCCGTGGGCGTCGCCGTGCGCAGCCGGAGCTCGTCCGTCACGACGTGCATGGTCGTGCCGTCGCGCAGCACCTGCACGGCGAGCGAGGCCATGACCGACACGGCGAGCTCGAACTCGTCGTCGGATGCGTAGTGCGCGGCATCCGTCGACTGCACGAGGACCAGCTCGCTGCGACGGGTCTCCTCGAACTGACGCACCATGAGCGTGCCCGTGCGCGCGGTCGTGCGCCAGTGCACGTTCCGCAGCGGGTCGCCCGGCTCGTACGCGCGGAGCGCGTGGAACGAGATGTCGTTGTCGGTCACCACGGGCGTGACCTCGCCCTCGAGGTCGCGCACGAGGCCCGCCGCCGACGGCTGGAGGCGCGCGGTGACCGGGTGCACGAACAGCTCGATCACGTCGGTCCAGCCCACGGTGCGGCGGAGCAGCCCGAGCTGGTCGCCCCGCACCGAGAGGGCGGGGCCGGCGGGTATCACGGCGCGACGCGCGGTCGGCACGGCGAACAGCTCCTCCTGCGCGGCGCCGGGCGCCAGGGACGACACGCGGAACTCGGCGACGCCCGCGCCGACGGGCAGCTCCAAGCGCGTGGGCGGCGCCTGGCGCTGGGCGGCGTTCGCGACGAGCATCCGCCCCATCGCCCGCTCCCCCGCGACCACGCGCACCGGTTCGAGCGCGATCTCGACGCGGTACTGCGCACGACCGAACAGGGTCGCCGTCGCGAGCAGCACGGCCGCGACGAGCGTCGCGCCGAGGAACAGGAACTCGACCCAGCCGAACACGCCCGCGAGCACGAACGCGCCCGCGGCGGCCGCGAGCACGATCCAGCCCGTGGGCGTGACCACGCCCGTCACCGGCGCGATCGCGCGGCCGGCGCGCGCGAACGCGGCTCCGGCGATGCGCGTGGCGTTGCCGAGGCCGTTGCGCAGCGCCCGGCCGGCGCTCGCCCAGCCGGACTCGCGGCGCCGCGGCGCCGGTGGAGCGGTCTGGGTCATGCCGCTCGGTACGCGGGCGGGTCGACCTCGGCGACGCAGCCGCCCACCACCTGGGCGGCGGTGACCCCGCGGAACGACGACTCGGGGTCGACGATGACGCGGTGGGCGAGCACGGGCTCGGCGAGCTCGCGCACGTCGTCGGGGGTGGCGTACGTGCGCCCCTGCGAGATCGCCCATGTCTTCACGGCACGCGCGAGCGCGAGCGCACCGCGCATCGAGACGCCGAGCGTCGTGTCGGGGTGCTCCCGCGTCGCGGCGACGATGCGGTTCAGGTAGTCGAGCACCGCCGGGTCGACGTGCACGTCGGCCGCGAGCTGCGCCATCGCGGTGATCGATGCGGGCGCGATGATGGGCGACACGCCCTGCGAGCGCGAGCGGTTCGACGAGTCGACCAGCAGCGCCAGCGCGGTGTCGTGGTCGGGGTAGCCGAGCGAGGTCTTGATGAGGAAGCGGTCGAGCTGCGCCTCGGGCAGGGTGTACGTGCCCGCCTGCTCCACCGGGTTCTGCGTGGCGATGACCATGAACGGGCTGCCCACGTCGTGCGCGACGCCGTCGACCGTGACCCGGCCCTCCTCCATGACCTCGAGCAGCGCCGACTGGGTCTTCGGGCTCGCGCGGTTGATCTCGTCGGCGAGCACGACCGACGCGAAGATCGGTCCGCGGTGGAACTCGAAGGCGCCCTTGTGCTGGTCGTAGATCGTCACGCCGGTGACGTCGGAGGGCAGCAGGTCGGGCGTGAACTGGATGCGCGAGTTCGAGCCGTCGAGCGTGTTCGCGAGCGCCTTCGCGAGCTGGGTCTTGCCGGTGCCCGGCACGTCCTCGAGCAGCACGTGCCCGTCCGTGAGCATCGCCGTCACGACCAGGCGGATCACGTCGCGCTTGCCGAGGATCGCGCGGTCGACGTTGCCGACGAGGCGGGTGAAGGCGTCGTGGAACCAGTCGGCCTGTTCCTGCGTGACGGTCATGGAGTCTCCTCGCGTTCGGTCGTCATGGCGTCCCCCCGCGGATGGGGAGCGAGTCCCAGTTGGTGATGGCGTCGGACCAGTACACCGCGCCGTTGCTCGTGCGGACGAATCGCACCTGGATGCGGTCGTCGTTGCGGATGCCGAGACTGTTCCAGATCACGACCGAGCCGTTCGTGCCGATCGAGTACGTGTTCTCGGTGAGTCCCGCATTGCTGCCGTTGATGTACGTCGTGATGCGGTACGAGCCGGCCGGGAAGTCGTGGTAGTCGATGCCGACGTAGTAGCAGCCCGACATGCACTGCGCGACCGTGGAGCGCGACCCCTTGAAGATGGTCCCGCCGGGCTCGGGTGGCGGCGGGGCCGTCGGGGTGGCGCGGTTCGACGCCGCCCACGGCCCGCAGCCGCGGGCGTTGCAGGCGCGCACCTCGTAGCGGTACCGGGTGCCGTTGCTGCCCGTGATCGCGTCGCTGCGGCTCGTCGTCGTGCCGGAGGCACTCGAGCCCTCGGTGAATCGCCACCGGTACTCGGTGACGGCGCGGCCGCCGTTGTCGGCGGGCGCGGTCCACGACATGTTCAGGCGGGCGTTGCCCGTCTGCGAGGCGTTCAGCGTGACGCTGCGGGGTGCCGTCGGCACGCCGTAGGGCACGATCGCGGTGCTGCGCGCCGATGCCGTCGAAGTGCCGATGGCGTTCGTGGCGGTCACCCAGAACTGGTACGACGAGCCGTTCGACAGGCCCGTGATGGTCTGGTTCGTGCCGGCGGCGCCCGCCCCGAAGCTGCGCGACCCACCGCCCGACCAGTAGACGGTGTAGCCGGTGATCGGCGAGTTGTTGGTCGCCGGGGCGTTCCAGCGCACGGTGGCGCTGCCGTCGCCCGGCGAGGTCGTCGGCGTGTTCGGCGCGTCCGGCGCGTCGCGCACGACGACCGTGAGCCGTCCCTGCGTCTCGCGCGCGGGGTCGCGCGTGGCGTCCTGGATGCGGTAGACGACGCTGAGCGTGCCGGTGAAGGCCGCCCCCGTGGTCACGCTCACGTGCTGGCCGGTGAACGACACCGATGCGTTGCTGCCGACGCTCGCCTGGTCGATCTGCGCGTCGACGATGCGCAGCGGGTCGGGCGCGAAGGGGTTGAAGTCGTTCGCGAGCACGTTCACCTGCCGCGTCTGCGCGCGGGTCATCTCGAGCTGGTCGTCGACCGCCTCGGGCTTCGGCCGCGACGATGACACGACGGTCACCTCGACCGAGCCGGGCACGCTGAACTCGTCGAAGCCGACGGTGAAGGTCAACGTCGCCGTCGTGCCCGGCTGCACGCCGAGCGGGGCCTCGAGGGTGAGGATGCTGCCCTCGAGCGTCGGCACGATGTCGGCGGTGCCGCCCGCGAGGTCGCCGTAGGCGAGCCGGGCGAGCACGTCGGGGTTCGGGTGCGCGCTGGAGTCGCGCAGGTCGACCTGCACCGGCTCCTCGCCCGCCTCGAGCTGCACCGTGCGCGGCGTGAAGGTCGGCGGCACGTCGGTGAAGTCGGCGGAGCCGACCGTGACCGGGATCGTCAGGAACGCGGTGCGCTCGGCCTGCTCGGCCGTGCCCGGGGCATCCGTCACCTCGAAGGTGACCGACGCCTGCCCGCGGTAGTCGGTCGCCGGCGTGTAGGCGAGCGTCGCGGCGTCGGCGAGCACGGGGCTGCCGTCGGCGTTCGTCGCACCGGCCGAGAGCACCTCGATCGGCCGGCCGCTCGGCACGACGACGATGTCGGCGAGGTTCCAGGAGAGCTGGCCGTTCATGCGCACGAACTGCTCGCCGATGTCGGCGAGGTACGGCAGCGGGAACTGCTCCTCCTCGGGCTGCTCCTCGTCCTCCTCCTCCGCAGCCAGCGCCTCCGGATCGAGCACGGGCGGCACGATCACGAACGCCATCGCCGAGAGGTCGTCGATCTCGTTGGTGAGCCGGTATGCGACGGCCTGGCGCTCGTCGGTCGGCGCGACCTCGATCGCGCCGTTCGGCAGCACCGTGCCGGCGCCCGCGTTCGGGCCCTCGAGCGTGACGACGAGGTCGTCGACGAGGCCGCCGGGATTCTGCGCGTCGTCGAGCGGGTGCACGGTGACGGTGTCGACGTCGAGCACCTCCTCGGGCTCGATCACCTGGTCCTCCGCGGACGGCGGGTCGATGCGGGCGTCCTCGGTGACCTTCACCTGCACGTACGCCGCGTCGGCGCCGCCGTGCCCGTTGGTGATCTCGTAGCGCAGCGAGAAGCCGCCCTCCTGCTCGGGCGCCGTGACGACCACCCGGTTCGCGCGCACCTCCGCCTCGAGCGCCATGTCGACGTTCGCGAGCTGCTCGTCGACGCGGATCGCGTAGCCGCTCGGGTCGGAGTCGTTGGCGAGCACGTCGATCGAGCCGGTGCGACCCGGCCGCAGCTCGACCACGTCGTCGACCGCGTTCGGCGGCGGCGTGATCTCGGGGCGCGGGATCACGCCGATGCGCACGGTGCCCGTCGCGACCGCACCCGACGTGTCGACGACCTCGTACTCGAACGCGTCGGTGCCCGTCGACCCGCCGAACGCCTCGTACGTGAATGTGGTGCTGGTCGACTCGACGACGCGGCCGAGCGACGGCGGCGAGGTGACGCCGCGCAGCGTCACCGAGTCGCCGTCGGGGTCGATGCCGTCGAGGGGCACCTCGACCTCGACGGTCGAACCGGCGAAGGTGCGTGCCGTGAGCGGTGCGGGCAACGGCGCGTCGTTGTCGCCCGAGGGCGTGACGAGGAACGTCACGGAGGTGGTCGCGGTCTCCTCGAACTCGTCGGCGATCGTGTACGACACGCGGTACGTGCCGGGCTCGTCGGGCGCCTGGAAGCGCACCGTGTCGCCGGTGACGAAGGCGAGCCCCTCCTCGGGCCCCTCCGCGAGCTCGGCCTCCACGTGGAAGGGCGCGGAGTCGGGGTGCACGTCGTTGGCGGTGACGGCGACGGTCGCGATGTCGCCCGCACGCACGGTCGCGCTGTCGGGCACCGCGATGGGCGGCTGGTGCTTCACGAGCGGCGGCACGGGCACGACGGCGACGGATGCCTCGGCGGTCGCGGCGCCGTCGGAGACCGTGTAGCCGAACTGCAGCGGCTCCGTGAGCGCCTCGGACGCCGTCACGCGGGCGACCGCGTTGCCGAGCAGCTCCACCGTGACGAGGTCGCCCACGTCGTCGAGGTCGACCGACTGCACCGCGAGCACCCGTCCGTTCGGCGACGTGTCGTTCGCGAGCAGCGGCACGCTGGTCGGCTCGCCGGCGCGCAGGTACGCGGTGTCGGTCACCGCGATCGGCGGCAGCGCATCCTCGGGCGGCTCGAGCACGTCGACGCGGATGAGCCCGACGCTCACCGCGTCGCCCGCCGCGAGGTCGTAGGTGAACAGGTGGCTGCCGACCTCGTTGGCCGAGAACGCGACGGTGCCGAGTTCGGTGTTGGCCGTGGCATCCGCCCCCTCGACCTCGGCGATGCCGAGCAGCGAGAGCGGCGCCCCCGACGGGCTGAGGTCGTTCGCGAGCGGTTCGAGCAGCACCTGCTCGCCCGCGAACACCTGCGCGTGGTCGGGGGTGCCGACCGGGTTCAGGCTCCCCGTGGGCTTGACGTCGACCGTGAGCGTGCCGGTCGCCGTCGCGGCGCCGTCGGAGACGACGAACTGCACCTCCTTCAGGCCGATCTCGCCCGTGCGGTGCTCGAACGTGACGTAGCCGTCGGGGCCGAAACGCACCGAGTCGCCGCTCGTGGGCGAGGCGTTGACGAGGTACAGGTCGTCGCCGTCGGGGTCGTTCCAGTCGGCGAGCACGTTGTAGGCGATCGAGCTGCCCTGCTCGACGCTCACGGCCGCCTCGCGGTGCGGCACGGGCGGGAGGTTCTCCCCCGGCGGGCGCACGGTCACGTCGACCTGCGCCTCCGCGACGCCGAGGCGACCGTCGTCGACGGTGTACCGGAACGAGAGGGTGCCGGATGCCCCGGGCGCCGGCGTGAACTGCAGCGCGCGCGACCCGTCGATGAACTCGAGCCGCCCGGCCGACTCGGGGATCTCGCTCGTGCCCGCGATCGTCAGCACGTCTCCGTCGGGGTCGGTGTCGTTCTCGAGCACCTCGAGGATCGTGGCGCGGCCGGGCCGCACGCCCAGCTCGTCGTCGCGCGCGGTCGGCGGGCGGTTCACGTCGGTGCGCTCCGCGAGCGTGTCCTCGAACGACTGGGTCGAGCTCTTCTCGTCGCCCTCCTCGTCGTCGTACTCGACGGGTGGCGTGACCTCCTCCCAGTTGTCGACCAGGCGCATGTCGGAGTCGACCAGCCAGGTGTCGCCGTTGGAGAGGTTGTTCAGCGCGATCACGTCGCGGTTGCGCCGGAACTCGAGCTCCGCCCCCGCGGTCGGCTGGTCGATGCGGTAGCGCTCGACGGCGTCGTCGCAGGCGAACAGGTAGGCCTGGGCGATCGCCCACGCGCCGTGCGCGCAGCCGTCGAGGCGAACGGGGGCGGATGCCTCGGAGGGCGTCGTCGCGGGCACGTCGAGTCCCGCGTCGACGCTCGTCGCGTCGCCGCCGTCGAGCGGCACCTCGACGAGGCCCGTGCCGGTCGCGAGCAGCACGGCGTCGTCGGCGTCGCCGGGCTGCTGGAGGCGCAGCGCGACCTCGTCGAGCGGGCGCGCCTCGCCGTCGACGACGAGCGCGTTCGCATCGCGGTCGAGCACGATCGGCTCGTCGCCGACCGTCGTGAGCTCGTGGTCGCCGATTCCGGGCAGCTGGGTCATCGACGCGACGGCGTCACCCTGTGCGACGCGCGCGAGCACGCGCTGCTCGGGCGAGGTCGCGAAGGTCGTGCCCTCGCGCGAGACGACGAGCCGCGACCCCTCGCCGAGCATCGCGACGGGCTCGGCGTCGATCGTCGAGAGGGCGAGTTCGCCGGCGGCATCCGTCACCCAGAGCTCGCCCGCGAGCGACAGCACCGCAAGGGTGTGGCCGCCGAACGCGACCTGCGACCCGGGCGGCACGTCCACGCGCTGACCGAGCGTCGTGAACGCGGGATCGACGCGCTCGACCGAGCCCACCGACTCGTCGTGGAGGAAGACGTCGTCGCCGTCCTGCAGCACGTCGAAGGCGTTCGAGGCCGCGTTCACGGCGCCGTCGAGCTCCTCGATCTGCCGGTTCAGGCGTCCCGCGAGGAGCTGCTCGCCGTTCGTGACCCACACCTCGCGGGCCGTCAGGTCGACGTCGGCGACCGGGAAGCCGCGATGCAGCACGGCGGCGCCGACCGTGCCGCTCGCGAGCACCGACAGGATCACCGTGGTGGCCGTGCTGCGACGCGCACGAAGCCAGGAGGTGATCGTCATGCGCGTGCCCTCGGTCCTCTCCACGTTCGTGCCATCGCGCGTCGACGCTCACACGCGCCGAACGCGTTCGGCCCCGGTGCCGACTGGAAACCTAACACGACCCCGGAGTCCGCTCCGATGGGCATCAGTCCCCATCCACAGGCGTGGCGACCTCGGCCTGCTGGTCGAGCAGCGGCAGGTCGTCGCGGCTCACCAGCCGGGTCGCGACGGCGTACTCCACGAGCCGCGCCCGCCGGTTGGTCGCCAGCTTGCCCCGCCCCCCGCGCAGCCCGCTGACGCCGATGCGGTCGAGCTTGTCGCAGACGTTGTCGAGCTTGCGGTTGAAGGTCGTCATGCTCCAGCCGAGCCGTGCCGCCGCGTCGGCCGACGACGGCACCTCGCCCCGGCCCGGCACCTGCTGGGTGAGCACGCCCTCGCTGAGCGCCACGATCAGCTGCCGCTGGCTCGTCGTGAGCGTGACCGGCAGCACCGTCGTGCCGCCCACCTCCGACTGCGCGGAGACCGACGTGCGGAAGAAGTCGCCCCCGGCCTCGATCGTGAGGTCGTAGGTCGTCGAGCCCGCGCTGAACATCACGTGCAGCGTCTCGAAGACGACGGGGATGCGGGCGCCGGGCGCGAGCCAGGCCTGCACGGCTCCCGTGGCATCCGTCACCGTCGCCGTGAGCAGGTGGCCGACGTTCGCGAGCCACCACAGCCCGAACTCGTCCGACAGGGTGAGGAAGGTGCGGTGCAGGTACGGGTTCTCGTCGACGACGAGGTCGCCCTCGCGGCCGATGCGGAACTCGGTACCCGGCTCGACCACGTACTGCTCGCCGCAGAAGTCCACCTGCAGCGGCCTCACGGGGTGCACCCCCGGGTCGGGTCGGAGAGCTTGCTGCCGCGCTGCACCTGCACGTCGATGCAGACCGTCGTGCCCGCGGGCGCGTCGACCACGACCGCGTCCTGGCCGGGGTCGAGCACCGAGGGCGAGCCGCTGCCGTCGGCCGGCTCCCAGCGGAACCGGTCGCCCTCGACCGCGTCGGGGTTCACGAGGGTGAAGGTCGCGCTGCCGCCCGCGACCTCGGCGGTCACCTCGGGCGCGGGCACAGCGATGCCGGCGACCGCGCTGCCGGACTCGCCGCCGGTTTCGTCCGCGCCGGGGGCATTCGGGCCGAGTCCGCCGCCGAGCAGCACGGCCGCGACGATGGCGGTGCCGACGACCGCGACGGATGCCACGGAGATCCAGACGGCCGCACCCGACCGCCGCCGGGTCGGCGCCTCCTCGCGCTGCGGGAGCTCGTCGGTGGTGCGATCGTGCGCCTCGGTGCCCGCGCGCACCCCGCCGCGCAGCACGGTGCCCTCCTCGACCGCGGACTCGACGGAGCCACCGTCGGCCGACGGGGCGAAGCGCCGGGTCTGCGCCGCGACCGCGGGCATCTCGCGCATGCGGGTCGCGTCCACGTGGGTCGGAGCAGGGGCATCGCTCGGCTGCGGCGCGCGCGGCGGTGCGCCGATCTCCGTCTGCGCGACGACCGGAGTGACCGAGCGCGCGCGGGTGGCGTCATCGTCGTGCGGGGCGTCGCTCCGGGGCTGCGGCGGGGCCGGGGCGTCGGCGAGCCTCGGCACGTCGAGCGGGGTCGGCGCGTAGCCGAGCTCGAGCTCGACGCGCTGCAGGGCGCGGGCGAACTCGACGACGCCCTGGTAGCGCTGCGAGCGTCGACCGGCCATGCCCTTCGCGAGCACCGCCGCGAGCGAGGCCGGCGCGTCGTCGCGCGCGATGGGGGTGATCGCGCCGCGCTCGATGCGCCCGATCAGGTCGAGCGTGCCGTTCGAGCGCCCGACGATCTCGAACGGGGTGCGGCCCGCGAGCAGCGTGTGCACCGTCGCCGCGAGCGAGAACACGTCGCTGCGGGCGTCGGGTCGCGGGTCGTCCTCGAACATCTCCGGCGGCGACCAGGGCACCGACATGCCGACCGCCGAGCGGCTGCCCGACGTGCCGTCGCCCGTCGCCGGCACGCTCGTCGACGTGTGCACGGGCAGTTCGTCGTCGAGCGCCGAGGCGATGCCGAAGTCGGTGAGTGCGGGCCAGCCGTAGTCGTTGGTGAGCACGTTGGCGGGCTTGATGTCGCGGTGCAGGATGCCGGCGGCGTGCGCGGTCGCGACGGCGCCGGCGAGGCGGATGCCCGTGCGCAGCGCGTCGTCAACCGCGAACCGCTCGCGCTTGTACCGCTCCGCGAGGCTCGGGCCGGCGCAGTACTCCATGACGAAGTACGGCCGCCCGTCGGGGGCGACGTCGGCGTGGTGGATCGCGACGATGTACGGGTGCGACGACAGCTGCGCCATCACGTTCGCCTCGGCCACGAAGCTCGCGCGCACCTCGTCGTCGAGCGTCTCGGTGTGCAGCACCTTCACCGCGACCTGGCGGCGCGGCAGCTGCTGCTCGTAGAGGTACACGTCGGCGAAGCCCCCCGACCCGAGCACGCGAGTGAAGGTGAGGCCGGGCAGCTCCGGCGCGGCGGCGGGCGCGCGCCTCACGGCCGCTCGACCAGGGTCAGCTCGTGGCCGCCGCCGAGGTCGATCAGCGTGCCGGGGATCACGGGGGTGGGGTCGCCGCCGCGGAGGCGCTGCGGGGCGCGCCCGGGCAGCGTGACGACGGTGCCGTTGCGCGAGTCGAGGTCGGTGACGACGACCGTGCCGCCCTCGACCGCGACGCGGAAGTGGCTGCGCGAGATGTCGGGGTCGCCGCGGCCGACCTGCACCGGTCGGGGCACGCGCGGCCCGGCGAAGCGATCGACCGCCGGAGCGCGACCGACCAGCAGGTCGACGTCGATCTCCTCGGTGGTGCCGTCGGCCAGACGCAGCGCGAACGCGGGCCCGCGCGGCGCGTCGGCCGCGGGAGCCGCCGCCTCGCCCGGCGCGCGTTCTCCCGCGGCACGGCGCGCGGCCCGGAGGTCGTCGCCGAGCACGGTCAGGCCGTCGTGGTCGGTGTCGGGGGCGTCCGCAGGCTGCGGCGCGGGGGCCGGACGCGGCGGCCGATCGCCGCTCACGAACGCGGGCACCTCGATGGTGCCCGCGGCGGGCGCCGGGCGCTCGTCGGGCGTCGGAGCCGGCGCCCTGGACGGGACGACCGCAGACGGCAGGCCGATCGCGGCGGGCGCGGGGAACGGCCGCGGGGCCGGCTCCGCCGGGGCCGGTGAGTCCGGCGCCGGTGCGTCCGGGGCCGGTGCGTCCGGGGCGGCGGCACGTGCACCGCCCGGGCGCATCGCGGTCGCGGCGTCGACGTCGTCGGCTGCGGGCTCGCCGTGCCCGGACTCGGGGTCCGGCTCCGGCTCGGAGACGGGGTCGGGCTCGGGGATCGCCGTGCGCTCGGGGATCGCCGTGCGCTCGGGGATGGCCGTGCGCTCCGGGATCGCCGTCTGCTCGGACGCGGCCGGGGCGTCGACCGCGGAGACGTCGGCGGGCGCGACGTCGGTCTCAGCGGCATCCGGAACCCAGGGCGCAGCCCACTCGATCGCCGCGGCGGGCACGACCCCCGCGACCACCGGGAGTCCCGCCTCCCCCACGTCGTCCTGCGTACCGGCGAACGCGGCGCGCACGCGCGTGCCCCGCGGCACCACGGCCTCCGCCCAGGTCGAGACACCCGTGCCGTCGCAGGCGACCTCGCCGTCGGGCCCGTCGACCACGGCGCGCACGCCGCGTGCGATCACGCGGATGGCCGAGGCATCCGCCCCCCGCTCCGCGGAGACGAGCAGGAACGACGGCGTCGCGCCGAGGCCCTGCGCGGTGAGCGCCTCGAGCGTGTCGCCCGCGTCGTCCCGGCGATCGGCCCCGCCGAGCAGCAGCGCTCGCGCGCGCTCGCCGCGCACCGCGAGCACGCGCCGTTCGCCGACATCCACGAGCCAGTCGCCCGCATCAGGCAGGTAGCGATGCATCTCGCCCCCTCTCACGCGTGGTGGTGTCCTCGTCGACGGAGGTGTCCACCCGGTCGCGGGTGGCCTCGGGGTCGTCGTCGTCGACGTCGGCCGCGACCGACTCGACGATCAGGGCGGTGACGTTGTCGCGACCGCCGTGCTCGAGGGCCGCCTCGACCAGGCGGCGCGCCGCCTCGGCCGCATCGGGCGCCGTCGCGAGCACGTCTGCGATGGCGTCGTGCGGCACCTCCTTGCTGAGGCCGTCGCTGCAGATCAGGTACGACTGGGCGGCCGCGAGCGGGATGAGCCACGCGTCGATGTCGACCGTGTCGTGCGCGCCGATCGCGCGCGTGATGACGTTGCGGTCGGGGTGCGCCTCGGCCTCGTCGGGCAGGATCAGCCCGGAGTCGACGAGCTCCTGCACGGCGGAGTGGTCGACCGTGACCTGCTCGAGCGTGCGCCCGTTCCAGCTGTAGACCCGCGAGTCGCCGACGTTGAACGCCATCCAGTTGACTCCGGAGCCCTCACCCGCGTCGACCAGCGCCACGCCCGAGACGGTCGTCCCCGCCATCGCGGTGCCGTCGTCGCCCGGCGTGAGCTCGCGCACGGCGCGGTTCGCGGAGTGGATCGCGTCGAGGATGCGCTCGGGCGTCGAGGGGTCGCCGCCCGCGATGTGCGCGGCGAAGGTCGTGACGACGGACCGGCTCGCGGCGTCGCCGCGCGCGTGGCCGCCCATGCCGTCGGCCACGAGGAACACCGGCGGGCGCGCGAACAGGTCGTCCTCGTTGACCGTGCGGACCGCGCCGACGTCGGTCGCGGACCCGAAGCGCACGCGCACCGGACCGCGAGCCGTCGCCAGCTCGCGCTCGCCGTTCACCGCCACGTCGACTCCGGGTCCGTCGTTCCTCCAGCGCCCAGGCCGTGGCGCGGGTCACCACGCTATCAATTCGCGGGGGCCTACTCGTCCCCGGGACGACCATCGGTGAAGTGCGGCACCTCTTCCATGAGCGAGTGGCCGCGCTTGCGGGCATCCACCCGCGCCTTGACCAGGCTCGCGACGGTCGCGACGACCATCGCGACCACGATCACCGCGAGCGACGTCCAGGTCGAGATCTCCGGCGCCCACTCGATCGGCTCGCCGCCGTTGATGAACGGCAGCTCGTTGACGTGGGCGGCGTGCAGGAACAGCTTCACGCCGATGAACGCGAGGATGAACGCGATGCCGTACTTGAGGTACTCGAGGCGCTCGAGCAGGCCGCCGAGCAGGAAGTACAGCTGGCGCAGGCCCATGAGCGCGAAGACGTTGGCCGTGAACACGATGAAGGGGCTCTGGGTGATGCCGAAGATCGCCGGGATCGAGTCGAGCGCGAAGATCAGGTCGGTGGTGCCGATCGCGATGAACACGATGAGCATGGGCGTGAAGACCTTCGTGCCGTCGATGCGCGTGCGCAGCTTGACGCCGTCGTACTCGCTCGTGATCGCCAGCCGGCGGCGGAGCATCTTGATGAGGCGGTTGTCCTCGCCCTCGCCCTCGTGGTCGCCGAACGCCTGCCCCCACGCCGTGTAGAGCAGGAACGCGCCGAAGATGTAGAAGATCCAGCTGAAGTTCTCGATGAGCTGCGCGCCGAGCAGGATGAAGATGCCGCGCAGGATGAGCGCCAGGATGATGCCCACCATGAGCACCTCCTGCTGGTACTTCCGGGGCACCGCGAAGCGGCTCATGATGATCACGAACACGAAGAGGTTGTCGATCGACAGGCTGTACTCGGTCAGCCAGCCGGCGAGGAACTGCCCGCCGTGCTCGGCGTCGCCGAGCAGGAACATGAGACCGGCGAAGATCAGCGCGAGCACGACGTAGAAGACGACCCAGGCGGTGGCCTCGCGGAACGACGGCACGTGGGGGCGCTTCAACACGAGCAGGAGGTCGGCGACGAGGATGAGCGTCAGGACGACGAGCGATCCGACCTCGAACCAGACAGGGAGGGCGAGTTCCACGTAGTGGCCTTTCGGGGAGTGGGGACGACTGAGCGTCGAACGTCTCTCCCCCACCCGTGGTGGTCCGCGCCCGGAACGCCTGCGGCGGCGTTCGTACTGACGATGCGCGACTCGGAGCGGATGCGCCCCGCGGGATACTCCCCTTCGTGCTGGCGAGTCTAGACCACGGCATCGCCGTTCTCGGCGTCGGAACGACGAACGCCCCCGGCTCGCATGGCGAACCGAGGGCGTTCCTCGTGTTGTGACCCCAGCGGGATTTGAACCCGCGCTACCGCCGTGAGAGGGCGGCGTCCTAGGCCGCTAAACGATGGGGCCAAAATCGACAACTCGAAGAGTATGGCACATCCCGCGGCGCTCGACAAATCGAGCCGGGGCCGCCGCTCGGGTCACGTGAACACCCGCAGCGCACCTGGCCTCGCCGTCACCTCGACGGGCAGCGGGCCGAGGCGCTCGCCGTCGGCGTAGGTGACCACGTCGGCCGCCTCGATGCGCACCGAGCGGGCCCGCAGCAGCTCGACCGCGGGGTGGTCGACGTGGGTGCCCGAGTACACGCGCGGGAAGACGCGCACGAGCCCGACGCGGCTGATCGGATGCACGATGAAGACGTCGAGCAGCCCGTCCTCGACCTCGGCCGCGGGCGCGATGCGCATGCCGCCGCCGAGCGACGGCGTGTTCGCCACCGAGACGAGCATCGCGCGCTGCGTGCGGACCTCCCCGTCGATGGTCAGCACGTACTCGCGTGGGGTGAACGTCGCCAGTTCGCGGGCGAGGGCGAGGGTGTAGCGGCTCGGCCCCCGTGGCCGCGTCATGCGATTCGCGCGATCGTTCACGATGGCGTCGAACCCGGCCGAGAGCACGCACGCGTACCAGGTGGTGAGATCGCCGTGCCGCACGGTCGCCGCGTCGATGGTGCGCGGCGGTCGACCCATCGCGTCGAGGAGCGCGTCGATCGCGGCATCCGGGTCGTCGTAGGGCAGGCCGAGCGCGCGTGCGAGGTCGTTGCCGGTGCCGGCGCCCACCACGCCGAGCGGCAACTCGGTCTCGGCGACGAGGTTCACGCCGAGCGAGACCATGCCGTCGCCGCCGACGACGACCAGCGCGTCGGCGCCGCCGCGCACCGCCGCTTCGGTCTCGCGTCGCAGCAGTTCGAAGTTCGGCTCCCGGAGCATGGCGACGTCGTAGCCGGCCGCCTCGAGTCGTTCCGCCGTGCGCGGACCGACGGCGCGGTTGCGCCCGAAGGAGGCGTTCGGGTTGGTCGCCACGACGATTCGCCCGCGCGCCGGTGTCATGTGGCGATTATGGCGGGTGACGGCGACCCGTGCGCGGAGGACGCGTCGGGGTGTGGAGCGGGGTCAGCCGCCCCCGCCGCCCCCGCGGCCTCCGCCGCCGCGGCCGTTGCCGGGCCCGGCGCCACCGGTCGCGCCGCCGGTCGGCTGCGCGTCATCACCGTCGTCGCCGCCGTCGCCCTCGTCGCCCTCGTCGTCGTCGGAGCCGCCCCCGCCGTCGTAGTCGGGCACGATGCTGCCGTCGGGAGCGGATCCCGGCCCGGTCACCGGCCCGAGGCCGGCCATCGTGAACGCGTCGCCGCCGTACTTCGCCGCGGCGACCGACATCACCATGGGCCACATGCGGTGGCGGGCCTCGGCCGCGCGCCCGGTGGCGAAGTAGAGGCCGCGCTGGTTGGCGTCGCCGTTGACGCTCACGACCGCGGCGGCCGTGGCGACCTCCGAGCTCGCGCCCACCATCCAGGTGTCCTTCGCGCCGTCGGTCGTTCCCGTCTTGCCGATGAGCGGCACGGCCGGCACGGTCGCTGCGCGCGAGGCGACGCCCGTGCCGCCCGCCATCACGGCGCTCATCGCGGTGTGCATCGCGGCGGCGACCTCCGGCGACACCGACCTCGTGCACTCCGCCTTCGGCGGGTCGATCTCCTCGCCGTCACGGCCCACGATGCGCTCGATCGCGATCGGGGTGCACGTCACGCCGTCGTTCGCGACCCCGGCGAACGCGACCGCCATGCTGAGTGGCGCCACCTCGTTGGTGCCGATCACCGACGACGGGCCCTGCGCGAGCGGGTCGCCGTCGGCACGGTGCACGCCGAACGACTCGGCGCGCAGCCGGATGTCGCAGAGGTCGAGTTCCTTCGCCATCCCGATGAATCCCGAGTTGATCGACCCGATGGTCGACTCGAGTGCGGAGTAGTTCGCGCCCGACTCCCCCGCGTCGTTCTTGGGGTTCCAGTCGCCCGCGGAGACCGCTCCGTTGCAGTGGTCCTGGAAGATGCCCCAGTTGTTCTTCACCCGGCTGTCGACGCGTTGACCGAGGCCGTGGCCGGTGCTCAGCCACTCGGCGAGCGTGAAGATCTTGTATGACGATCCGGGTTGGAACCCGCGCGAGCCGCCGTAGTCGAAGTCGGTGTTGTAGTTGATGCTCGTGTACTGCGGGCCCTTCTTCAGCACCGCCGGGTCCTGGCTGTAGGTGCGGTTCTGCGCCATGGCGAGCACGCGGCCGGTGCCGACCTCAACCGACGAGATCACGCCGCCGACGTCCCACCCGGGGAAGGTCGCGGGCACGTGCGCGGCGATCGCCTCGTTCGCCGCGCGCTGGAGGTCGAGGTCGAGGGTCGTGTAGACGTCGTAGCCGCCGCGGCGGAAGTTCTGCAGCCGGGTCTCGGCGTCCTCGCCGAAGGTCGGGTCGTTGCGCAGGATGTGGGTGACGTAGTCGCAGAAGTACGCGCTGCCCTTGGCGGTCTGGCAGCCGGTGCTGGGCTCGTGGATGTCGGGCGCGACCGGCTCCTCGATGGCGGCGTCGTACTCGGCCTGGGTGATCTTGCCCTCGGTGAGCATGCTGTTCAGGATGTAGTTGCGTCGCCCGAAGTTCTCGGCGTACCCGTTGTCCTTGCCATTGGTGAAGCTGTCTGGCTGGTCGAGCCGGAACTTGCCCGGGTTGTTGACGATCGCGACGAGCGACGCGGCCTGCGCCAGCGTCAGCTTCGCGGCGGTCGTGCCGTAGTAGTAGTTCGCGGCGGCCTCGATGCCGTAGACCCGGCCCCCGAATCCGGCGATGTTCAGGTACCCGAGGAGGATCTCGCTCTTCGTGTACCGCTTCTCGACGCCGATCGCGAGCCGCATCTCCTTGAGCTTGCGATCGATGGTGGTCTCGGTGACCGCCCCGTAGCAGGCGTCCCGCTCCTCGGTCGTGGCCGCCTCGCCCTCGCACACCTGCACGCGGATGTTCTTGACGTACTGCTGCGCGATCGACGAACCGCCCTGGGTGTCGCGCCCCGTCGCGGTCGTCGCGGCCGCGCGGATCGTGCCCTGGAGGTCGATGCCGCCGTGCTCGTAGAACCGCGGGTCCTCGCCGGCCACCGCGGCATCCTTCACGTACTGGTTGATCTGCTCCCAGCCGACCTCGACGCGGTTCTGGTCGTAGAACGACGCGAGCAGCACGTGCGTGCCGTCGTCGCGGGTGGCGTAGATGTCGCTCTTCTCCGACAGCTCGCCGATCTCGAGGTACCCGGGCAGGTTCTCGAACATCGAGATGGTGCTCGTCGCGGCCACGCCGACGGCGCCGAGCGCGGGCGTGACGGAGACGGTGACGAGCGCGCCGACCGCGGCGCTCGCGGCGATGAAGCCGACGAACCCCCCGATGCCGCCGACGACGCGCTTCACGCCGCCGCCGCGCGCCTCGTCCTGCTCCATGACGCCTCCTGCTCGCGGACCCCCGGGCCTCGCGTATTCCCCCTGCTCCATGCAACCCCGTCGAGGCCCGTCTTGTAAAGACGTCGCGGGTATCGTTCGGGTCTCGGCGAGCGGCCCGCTCCACGTTGCGCGGTCGCGGCGATGGGTGTTGGCTCGGACCATGCGACTGACGAAGCTGGAACACGCCGCGCTCGTGATCGAGGACTCCGGGGACGTGCTCTTCGTCGACCCGGGCAACTTCACGACGCCCATCACCGACGCGAACGGTGCGGTCGCGATCGTGCTCACCCACGAGCATCCGGATCATTGGACCCCCGAGCAGCTGCGGCGGATCCTCGACGCCGAGCCCGATGCCCGCGTCTTCGGACCGGCGGGCGTCGCGGCGGCGGCATCCGACTTCGACGTCGAGGTCGTCGCGCCGGGCGATGAGGTCGAGGTCGGCCCGTTCCGGTTGCGGTTCTTCGGCGGCACGCACGCCGTGATCCACGAGTCGATCCCGGTGATCGACAACGTGGGCGTGCTCGTGAACGACGCGCTCTACTACGGCGGCGATTCGTTCACCGTGCCCGAGGGCGTCGAGGTCGACGTGCAGGCCGTGCCGGCGGGGGCGCCGTGGCTGAAGATCGGCGAGGTCATGGACTTCGTCATGGCCGTCGGCGCCGCCCACACGTTCCCGACCCACGAGATGGGCCTCTCGCGCGCCGGCAAGGAGCTCTCGAACGGCCGTATCGCCTGGGCGACCGAGCAGGGCGGCGGCACCTTCCACGCACTGGAGCCGGGCGACACGCTCGACTTCTGAGGGCGAGGGCGAGCGGATGCCCCTGAGCCGGCGCCCGGCCGAGGGTCAGCGCATCTCGGCGCTGGTCGCCCTGACGTCCTTCATGCGCAGGTAGCGGCATCGGCGGGAGTCGGGCATGAGCACGAACCCGGGTGTGGACAACCCGATTCCGGCCTGTCGTCGGCGCGAGGATGCATGGCATGCCCACGAAGCCGAGTTCGTCGCCCCTCGCACGTCTCACCGGACGACTCGGCCGACTGCCGAAGCGGGCGCGCATCGCGACCATCGCCGGAGCGACGGCGATCGTCCTCACGGCCGTGGCGCTCCCGATCACCGCGGTCGCGATCGACCGGCACGAGCGACAGGTCGCGCTCGAGCTCGAGCAGCGCGAGGCGGCCGCCGAACGACGCGCCGCTGCCGAGGTCGCCGTTGCGGTCGCCGCGGTGAAGCAGGAGGCTCGCGCGTTCGATGCGGGGTTCGTGGGCCTCAGCGACGAATACTCCGCGGTGCTGGGCGAGGATGAGGCCGCGGCGTTCGAAGCGGCCCGCGCCGCGCTGGCCGAGGCGATCGCCGACGGCGGCGAAGCGGAGGTGTCGGCTGCGGTCGGGGCACTCACCGAGGCGTACGACGCCCTTCTGGCGAGCGTGGAGCACCGGGTGGCGGCGATCGTCGAAGCGAATCCGCTCGCAGGTGACGACACCACGGCGGCGCTGATGGCCTCGGTGCAGGGTCTCGGCGAGGCCGTCGATGCCTGGGCCGCGCTCGAGCCGGTGGATGCCGCTGCGGACGCCGTTCTCGCGTCGCAGGACGCCGCCGTGCAGGCGGCAGCAGAGGCCGCAGCGGAAGCCGAGCGGCGACTCGCCGCCGGGGCGCCCAGCGGGGACGTGCCCATCGCCGGCGACGGGGTCCCGCCCAGCTACGTCCCTATGGGGTGGGGCGGGTCGGACCCCGCCGTGATGGAGCTCGAGCCGGTCCACGGGCTCGACGGCCTCAACCACTGCGGCCCCGGCGACGGCGGGACGACGCGATACCTCGAGATGCGGTGGGTGGCACGCCCGGGCAACACGGTCGACATCTACTACGCGGTCACCGACGCCGACGTGCGTGCGACCTCCGGGTTCGTCCAGCTCGTGTCGAACGGTCCCGAGCGGGGAACGGTCATGGTCCCCCGGCCCTGCTCCGAGGACGAGGCGGTGCCGACCCTCCTCACCATCGACGCGTACGCGACGAACGAGTGGGGCACGTCGTACGCGATGTCGTGGTCGGGCATCTGACCATGGGACAGAACACGAAAACCCCCGCCTGAGCGGGGGTTTTTCACTGCTGGGGTACCTGGACTCGAACCAAGAACAACTGAACCAGAATCAGCCGTGTTGCCAATTACACCATACCCCAATGGCTCTGGCCGCAGCCCGAACCCTGGTTCGAACCGAAGCCCGAACCGACATGCAACTCTAGCCCAGACCCCCGCTCTCGGCCAAACCGAGCGCCGCGGGCGGGCGCGCCGCGCGCCCGGTCACCCCGCGAGGTGCGCGCGCAGCCGCTCGATGCGCGCGAGCGACTCGTCGCGCCCGAGGATCTGCATCGACTCGAACAGCGGCGGCGACACCCGCCGGCCCGAGATCGCGGTGCGCACCGCGCCGAACGCGAGACGCGGCTTCAGCCCCAGCCCCTCCACGAGCGCACCGCGCAGCGCCTGCTCGATCTGGTCGTGCGTCCACTCGGGTGCGGGGATGCGCACGAGCGCCTCCCCCGCCGCCGCGAGGGTCGCGGGCGCGTCCTCCTTCAGCCCGCCGAGCGCGTCGGCGTCGTACGCCAGCCCAGCGGCATCCGTGAACAGGAAGCCCAGCATGCCGGGCGCCTCCCCCAGCAGCCCGATGCGCTCCTGCACCAGCGGGGCGGCCTCGGCGAGCACCGCCTCCTGCGCGGGCGCGATCGGCGTCTCGACGAGCCCGGCGGCCTGCAGGTAGGGCACGGTACGGGCAGCGAAGTCGACGACGTCGAGGGCGCGCAGGTGGTCGCCGTTGATCGCCTCGGCCTTCTTCAGGTCGAAGCGGGCGGGGCTCGGGTTCACGTCGTGCACGTCGAACGCCTCGACGAGCTCGTCACGACTGAACACGTCGCGGTCGGCCGAGAAGCCCCAGCCGAGCAGCGCGAGGTAGTTCACGAGGCCCTCGGGGATGAACCCCCGGTCGCGGTGGTGGAACAGGTTCGACTCGGGATCGCGCTTCGAGAGCTTCTTGTTGCCCTCGCCCATGACGTACGGCAGGTGGCCGAACTGCGGCACGAAATCGGTCACGCCGATGTCGATGAGCGCGTGGTAGAGCGCGATCTGGCGGGGCGTCGACGAGAGCAGGTCCTCGCCGCGCAGCACGTGCGTGATGCCCATGAGCGCGTCGTCGATGGGGTTCACGAGCGTGTAGAGCGGAGCGCCGTTGGGACGCACCACGACGAAGTCGATGGTCGAACCGGCGGGGAACGCGATGTCGCCGCGCACGAGGTCGGTGAACGAGAGGTCGGCGTCAGGCACGCGCAGGCGCAGCGCGGGCGAGCGACCCTCGGCGCGGAACGCGGCGCGCTGCTCATCGGTGAGGTCGCGGTCGAAGTTGTCGTAGCCGAGCTGCTTCGGGCGGCCGTTCGCCTCGTTGCGCGCGTCGATCTCCTCGGCGTTCGAGTAGCTCTCGTAGAGGTGGCCGGCGGCGAGCAGGCGCTCGACGATCTCGCGATAGATCTCGCCGCGCTGCGACTGGCGGTACGGGCCGTGCGGGCCCTCGGTCTCGACGCCCTCGTCCCAGTCGAGGCCGAGCCAGGTCAGCGCGTCGATGAGCTGGCCGTAGCTCTCCTCGCTGTCGCGTGCCGCATCGGTGTCCTCGATGCGGAACACGAACGTGCCGCCGGTGTGGCGCGCATACGCCCAGTTGAACAGGGCGGTGCGCACGAGGCCCACGTGGGGCGTGCCGGTCGGCGAGGGGCAGAACCGCACGCGCACGTCGGAGCCGGTTGCGGTCGAGAAGGGGTGGGAGGTGTCGCTCATCGCCCTCCATGTTAGGGCGCGCGAGACCACGCCGAGAACGGTGGGCGGATGCCCCCTGGGCGGATCAGCCCGCGCTTCGGACCGGGTTGCCGAGCGTGCCGATGCCCGGCACCTTCACCTCGACGCGGTCGCCGTCGACGATCGGGCCGACGCCGGCTGGCGTGCCCGTGAGCACCAGGTCGCCCGGCAGCAGCGTGAACGCGGCCGACGCGTACGCGATCACGTCGGCGATCGAGTGCACCATCAGGTCGAACGTGCCGTGCTGCTTCCGCTCGCCGTTCACGAGCGTCTCGATCTCGCCCGCCGACACGTCGAACTCGGTCTCGATGACCGGCCCGACCGGGCAGAACGTGTCGAAGCCCTTCGCCCGGGCCCACTGCCCGTCGGTCTTCTGCAGGTCGCGGGCGGTCACGTCGTTCGCGACCGTGTACCCGAAGATCACGTCGTCGGCGTCCTCGGCCGCGACGTGCTTCGCCACCCGGCCGATGACGACCGCGAGCTCGCCCTCGAAGTCGACGCGCTCGCTCTGCGGCGGCAGCACGATCGCGTCGCCCGGGCCGATGACCGACGTGTTCGGCTTGAAGAACAGCAGCGGCTCCCCGGGGGCCTCGTTGCCGAACTCGGCCGCGTGCTCGTGGTAGTTGCGACCGACGGCCACGACCTTCGACCGCGGGATGACGGGCGCCAGCAGCGCCACCTCGCCCAGCGGCACGCGCTCGCCGGTCGGGTCGTACCCCGCGAACATCGGATCGCCCTTGAGGACCACGAGCTCGCGCTCCTCCTCGTCGATGATCCCGAACGTGATGGCTCCACCGTGGCTGAAACGCGCGATCTTCACGCGTTCAGCCTACAAGCGGCCATGACGAGGGCGAGCGGATGCCCCGGGGCATCCGCTCGCCCTGCATCGAACACTCAGGCGTCGAGGCGCAGCATCCAGCCGTGGCGGTCCTCGCGGCGCCCGTACTGGATGTCGGTGAGCTCCTGCCGCAGCGACATGGTGAGCTCCCCCGCCTCGGCGTCGGGCGAGCCGATCGTGAAGTCCTCGGCCACGATCTGCCCGATGGGCGTGATCACGGCTGCGGTGCCGCACGCGAACGACTCGACGATGTCGCCGGATGCGGCACCCTCGCGCCACTCGTCGATGGTGACGGCGCGACGCTCGACGGTGTGCCCGCGGTCCTCGGCGAGCTGCAGCACGGAGTCGCGCGTGATGCCCTCGAGGATCGAATCCGACTCCGGGGTCACGAGCGTGCCGTCCTTGTAGACCAGCACGACGTTCATGCCGCCGAGCTCCTCGACGAACTCGCCGTCGCGCAGGAACAGCACCTGCTGGCAGCCCTGCTCGGCCGCCTCCGACTGCGGCAGCAGGCTCGACGCGTAGTTGCCGCCCGTCTTCGCCGCACCCGTGCCGCCCTTGCCCGCGCGAGCGTAGTTCGTCGACAGCCAGATCGACACCGGCGCGATGCCGCCGTGGAAGTAGGCGCCCGCGGGGCTCGCGATGAGGTAGTACGCCACCTTGTGCGCGGGTCGCACGCCGAGGAACGCCTCCTTGGCGAACATGAACGGCCGCAGGTAGAGGCTCGTCTCGGGGGCGCTCGGCACCCACGCGCCGTCGATCGCGATCATCTGCTTGAGCGAGTCGATGAAGTACTCCACCGGCAGCTCGGGCAGCGCCAGGCGGCGGGCCGAGCGCTGCATGCGCTCGCCGTTCGCCTCGGGGCGGAAGCTGTGGATCGAACCGTCCGCGTGACGGTACGCCTTCAGCCCCTCGAAGATCTCCTGCCCGTAGTGCAGCACCGCGGCGGCCGGGTCGAGCTGGATGGGCCCGTACGGCTGGACGCGGGGACGGTGCCAGCCGCCCTTCACCGACCAGCAGATGTCGACCATGTGGTCGGTGAACTGCTGGCCGAAGCCGGGCGCGGCGAGGATCGCCTCGCGCTCGGCGTCGGTCTTGGCGTGCTCGTTCGGCGTCACCTGGAACTGGAGTCCCTGGTCGGCCATGGGGAGGTGGATCGTCATCGCGGTTCCTTCGTCGAGGGGTGCGTGTCTAGTGTGCGCCGATTCGACCGAGGATGGCATCCCCCACCTCGGAGGTGGAGCGCTGCGCCCCGGCGCGTTCGGCGATGTCGGCGGCGACCGCGCGCTGCACGCGCCCCGCGGCATCCGGCAGACCGAGGTGGTCGAGCAGGAGCGCCACGGAGAGGATGGCGGCGGTCGGGTCGGCGATGCCCTTCCCGGCGATGTCCGGAGCCGAACCGTGCACCGGCTCGAACATGCTGGGGTACCGACCGTCGGGGTTGATGTTGCCCGAGGCGGCGAGGCCGATGCCGCCGCTGATCGCGGCGGCGAGATCCGTGAGGATGTCGCCGAAGAGGTTGTCCGTGACGATGACGTCGAATCTAGCAGGATCGGTGACGAGGAAGATGGTCGCCGCGTCGACGTGCAGGTAGTCGACCGAGACCTCGGGGAACTCCTCGGCGATACGGTCGACCGTGCGCTTCCAGAGCGAGCCGGCGAAGACGAGCACGTTGGTCTTGTGCACGAACGTGAGCCGCTTGCGGTCACGGGCGGATGCCACGCGGAACGCGTGCCGCACGACCCGCTCGACACCGTACGCGGTGTTCACCGACACCTCGTTCGCGACCTCGGCGGGAGTGCCGACGCGGATCGCACCGCCGTTGCCGACGTAGGGCCCCTCGGTGCCCTCGCGCACGACCACGAAGTCGACCTCGCCCGGGTCGGCGAGCGGGCTCGCGACGCCCGGGTACAGCACCGACGGGCGCAGGTTCACGTAGTGGTCGAGCGAGAAGCGCAGGCGGAGCAGCAGGCCGCGCTCGATGTTCGCGCCGGCCAGGCGCGGGTCGCCCGGCGTGCCGCCGACCGCACCGAGGAGGATCGCGTCGTGCCCGGCGATCGAGGTGAGGTCGGCATCGGTCAGCACGTCGCCCGTATCGAGGTAGCGGGCGGCGCCGAGCGAGAACTCGGTGCGCTCGATCGCGACGTCCTCGCCCGCGATCGCGGAGTCCAGCGCGCGCAGCGCCTGCTCGACGACTTCGGGTCCGATTCCATCGCCCGGGATGACGGCGAGCCTGACGGTGCGGGGCATGGTACTCCTTCTCGATCGGTGATTTCCAGCGTACTGTCCGAATCGGTTCGGCTCGCTAGAGTGACCTCTCGCCGCGATTCCCACCCCGGATCGCGAGCCGGTCACGGCCGAAAGGCGGCCGCGACCACGAAGAGAGGAGCACGCTGCACATGAGCATCGGACTCGGAATCGTCCTGTTCGCGATCGGGGCCATCCTGGCCTTCGCGCTGAACGTCGCCGTCGACTGGATCAACCTCGCGATGGTCGGCTACATCCTCATGGCCGCCGGTGCGGTCGTGATCATCATCGGCATCGTGCTGATGGCGCGCCGGCGCACCGCGTCGTCGACCTCGAGCACCTCGGTCGACCCCGCCACGGGCAACAAGGTGACGCGGACGGAGCACACGGCTCCCGGACCCGACGAGGTCTGACCCACTTCTCGACGACGGGCCGGGCGTTCGCGCCCGGCCCGTCGTCGTTCCCCGGACGTCAGTCCGCGCCGTCGGTCTCCCGCAGCGTCGTCGCGGCGACAATCAGCGCGGCCAGCATGAGCGCGACCCCGATGGACGCCGTGACCGCGATGCCCGACTCGAAGGCATGGGCTGCGGATGCCGCGAGGGCCGCGCCGACCTCGCCGCCCGCCCGCTCGGCCTCGCCCATCGCTCCGGCGAGCGTCTCGCGCGCCGCGCCCGCCGCCGACGGGTCGGGCCCGGGCAGGGCCACGAGCACCTGGCGGTAGTGCGCCGTGAGGATGCTGCCGAGCACGGCGGTGCCGAGCACAGCGCCGAGCTCGTACGCGGTCTCGGAGACCGCCGACGCGGCGCCCGCGCGGTCTGCCGGCGCAGTGCTCAGGATGAGCTCGTTCGAGACGGTCTCGGCCGCGCCGATGCCGATACCGAGCAGCACGAACGCGAGCGTGACCGCGGGCACCGAGCGCGCGTCGGCGGTGAGCGCCACGATCAGGTACCCGGTCGCCGAGAGCGCGAGCCCCGCGGGCACGACGATGCGCGGGTGCACGCGCCGCGCGACCGGCACCACCAGGAGGCCGCTCGCGATCATCGCGGCGAGCCCCGGCACGAGCACGAACGCGGCGGAGACCGGGTCGAGGCCCATGACGAGCTGCAGCTGCTGCGACACGAAGTAGAGGAACCCGACCAGCGCGATGACGCTCAGCAGGTTGACGAGCACGGCGCCGCCGAACGCGCCGCGGCGGAACAGCCGCACGTCGAGCATCGGAGTGCGGGCCCGCAGCTGGCGACGCACGAACCAGGCACCGGCGGCGACGCCGAGCGCGATGAGCGCGAACGGCAACGGGGCGAGCCCGTCGGTCGCGAGCAGCTTGATGCCGGCGACGACCGGCAGCATAGCCGCGAGCGAGAGCACGATGGCGAGCACGTCGACCGGGCCCGGTGCCGGGTCGCGGCTCTCGTCGATCAGGATCGGCGCGAGCACGAGCAGCGGCACGAGCACGGGCACGGCGAGGAGGAAGACCGACCCCCACCAGAAGTGCTCGACGAGCAGCCCGCCGACGATGGGGCCGAGTGCGGCGCCCGCGGCGAAGCCCGACGCCCAGATCGCGATCGCGAGGCGACGCTCCTCGCGCACGGTGAACGTCGAGCGCAGCAGGCTGAGCGTCGACGGCATGAGCATGGCGCCGAAGAACCCGAGTGTCGCCCGTGCGGCGATGAGCGCCTCGGCGGTCGGCGCGAACGCCGCCGCGATCGAGACGAGCGCGAACCCGGTCGAGCCGATCAGCAGCAGCCGACGGCGGCCGAACCGGTCGCCGATGCCGCCCATCGCGACGAGCAGCCCGGCGAGTACGAGCGGATAGGCGTCGATGATCCAGAGCTGGCCGGCCGCGGTGGGCGCGAGCGCCGCGGAGATCTGCGGCAGCGCGAAGCCGAGCACGGTGTTGTCGACCGAGACGAGCAGCACGGGCAGCATGAGCACGACCAGCGCGGCCCAGCGTCGCGCCCGGCCGCGCGTCGGCTGCGCGGCATCCGCCCCGCCCCGGCCCAGTGCCGTCGCGTCCTGCTCACCGCGTCCCGTGCGCACCACGGCGACCGCTCCGGTCGTCACCCCGGTCATTTCCTGTCTCCATTCGTTTACCGTCCAGCCGGTATAGTAACAGGTCGGGTGCCGGATGCTCCCCCGCTACGATCGACCACATGGCACGACCGCCCAGCGCCCGCGAAGCCGTGCTCGACGCGTTCGAGCGCATCCTCATCGACGACGGCGAGCGGGCGGCCACGCTCGAGGCCACCGCGCGCGAGGCCGGCGTCTCGAAGGGCGGCCTGCTCTATCACTTCGGCACCAAGGAGGCGCTCGTCGACGGGCTCGTCGCACGCCTCGACGCGCTCGTCGACGACGACGTCGCCGCGATCGCCGACGCACCGGAGGGCGCGATCGCGCACTACCTGCGCACGTCGGTCGCGACCGGCTCACCGCTCGACCGCGCGATCGTCGCCACGGCGCGCCTCGCGCAGGGCGGGCACCCCACGGCGCAGGCCGCGCTGCGCACCGTGCGCCTGCGCTGGGTCGCGACCCTGGAGCCGCACGTGACCGACCCGACGCTCGCGCTCGCGATCTCGCTCATCGGCGACGGGCTGTACTTCAACTCCGCACTCGGCGGCGAGACCGACGACTCCATCGGGCGCGACGAGGTCGACGCGATCGTGTCGCTCGTGGAGCGGCTCGCCGCTCGACGGTGAGTCCTGCTACGCGGTGAGCTCGCCTACTCGGTGATCTCGATCGCGACGATCGTGTCGGCGTCGATCGCGGTGCCGACGTGCTCGATGACCTCGGCCGGCACGGGCGAGTCGACCGTCAGCACGCTGAGCGCCTGGCCACCCGCCTCGTGGCGCGCGATCTGCATGCCGGCGATGTTGATGCCCGCCTCGCCGAACTCGCGGCCGTAGACCGCGACGATGCCCGGTCGGTCGGTGTACAGCATGACGATGAGGTTCTCGGCGAGCGGCACCTCGATCTCGTAGCCGTTGATGCCGACGAGCTTCTCGGTCTGCTTCGTGCCGGTGAGCGTGCCGGCCACGGACACCTGCGTGCCGTCGGCGAGCGCGCCGCGGATCGAGATGACGTTGCGGTACTCGGGGCTCTCGGCCTCGGTGATGAGGCGCACGGCGATGCCGCGCTGCTCGGCGAGCACGGGAGCGTTCACGTACGAGACGGTCTCGCTGACCACGTTCGTGAAGATGCCCTTGAGCGCCGCGAGCTTCAGCACGCTGACGTCGTAGTCGACGAGCTCCCCGCGCACCTCGATGTCGACCGCGGTGAGCGAACCGGTCGCGAGACCCGAGAAGATCTGGCCCAGCTTCTCGACCAGCGGGATGCCGGGTCGCACGTACGGGTCGATGACGCCGCCCGCGACGTTCACCGCGTCGGGCACGAGCTCGCCGGCGAGCGCCAGGCGCACCGACTTCGCGACCGAGACGCCCGCCTTCTCCTGCGCCTCGCCGGTCGACGCGCCGAGGTGCGGCGTGACGACCACGTTCGGCAGGGCGAGCAGCGGCGACTCGCGCGGCGGCTCGCTGACGAACACGTCGAGGCCCGCCCCGGCGATGGTGCCGGCGACGAGTGCGTCGTGCAGCGCCTGCTCGTCGATGAGCCCGCCGCGCGCGACGTTCACGATGTACGAGGTCGGCTTCATGAGGGCCAGTTGCTCGGTGCCGATCATGCCCGTGGTCTCGGGGGTCTTCGGCATGTGGATCGTGATGAAGTCGCTGCGCTCGAGCAGTTCCTCGAGCGAGACCGTCTGCACGCCGAGCTGCTGGGCGCGCGCCGACGTGATGTACGGGTCGTACGCGATCACCTCGACGCCGAACGCCTGCAGGCGGGCCGTGATGAGCGCGCCGATGCGGCCGAGGCCGATGATGCCGACCGTCTTCTCGTAGAGCTCGGTGCCGCTGTACGCCGAGCGCTTCCACTCGCCGACCGCGAGCGCAGCGTGCGCCGCGGGGATGTGCCGGGCGAGGCTCAGGATGTGGCCGACCGTAAGCTCGGCCGCCGAGATGATGTTCGACGTCGGGGCGTTCACGACCATGACGCCGGCCTGCGTCGCCGCCTTGATGTCGACGTTGTCGAGCCCCACGCCGGCGCGGGCGATGACCTTCAGGTTCGGCGCGGCGGCGATCGCCTCGGCGTCGACCTTCGTCGCGGATCGCACCAGGATGGCGTTCGCGTCGGCGAGGGCCGACAGCAGCGCCGGGCGGTCGGTGCCGTCGACCGAGCGGATCTCGAAGTCGGGCCCGAGGGCGTCGACGGTGGCGGGCGAGAGTTCTTCGGCGATCAGGACGACCGGTCGTGACACGGATGGATCCTTCGTGGTGATGAGCGAGACGCGAGGAGACGGCTCGGCGTCGCGCGGCGGCGGCCGGCCAGCATCACTCTAGCGGAGCGTGCGGAAGCGCCCGAAACGCATGACGCCGGGCTTCGCCGGACGCCGAATGCGCTACTCGCCGAGGTCGAGGCCGCCGAATCCGAGGAGCACCTCGAGGTCGAGCTGCACGACCTGTACGAGGGCCCACCCGGTCAGGAACAGCAGCAGCACGCCGAGCGGACCGCGCCGGCGCGCCAGCCAGAATGCGCCGGCGTAGGCCGCGAGCGGCACCAGCAGCCCGATCACGAGCACGGTGAGGCCCCACGTGCTGATCGAGACGCCGAGCGCGGCGGCCAGCTGCCCGACCCCCACGAAGTTGCCGACGCCCTCCCAGAGGTCGTACGCGTAGAGGAGTCCGAACACGCCGGCGACGACGGCGAACACCCAGCGGGACGCGGCGCGCGAGGCAGGTGCGGGCGCGTCGTGCTCCGGGGCGGCCGACGCTTCCGGGGCATCCGTCGTGCGCTCCGCACCCGTCGGCTCGGGGGCATCCGTCGCCCTCGTGGCATCCGACCCCACCTCGTTGCCGTTCGCGGCGCTCATGCGAGCCCCCCGTCGAACACGAACGGCAACGGCGCCAGCACCAGCACGCCCGCCAGGAGCCACCACAGCCGCGTTCGGCCGTGCGCCACCAGCAGCACGCAGGCGAACCACAGGGGCGCCGAGATCACGGCCAGCCACCGGCCGACGTCGTACATGACCTGCGCGACCGGGTCGGCGAAGGCCGGCCCCGGCTGCAGGGCGGATAACGCCCAGCCGGCCGAGTACAGCAGGAAGACGCCCGCGAACACGCCGAACAGCACGAGCGTCGTGGCGCTCATGGCAGGCTCGTCGGGCTCATCGGGCGCCGGCTGCACGAGGGCCGGCTCGCCGACGGGCTTCCACCCGGGTGCGAGCTCGGCATCCTCGTCGCCCGCCCAGTGCAGGGCGTCGTCGTCGGATCGGGTCATGCCCACGACGATAGCGGTCGCGTGCACGGCCAATCAGCACAAGCCCCCGATGAGGCGCTCGGCCGTGTCGGCAGTCACCAGCGGACGCTGCGCGAGCGCGAGCGCCGCACATTCCTTCAGGCTGCGGGCCGTGCGACCGGTCTCGGCGACGAGGCGCTGCTCGATGCGGTCGGCCGGCAGCCCCGAGTACTCGTCGGCGAGTGCCCGGCGGTGCTCCACCTCCTGGAGGATCGCCTGCTCGAGGCGGTCGGCGGGGGCGAGGTGAGAGACGTAGGCGGGGCGAGCCGCGTTCGCGCCGCCCGAACCGGGCGCCTGCGGACCGGCCGTCGCGCCGGCGCCGCAGGCGGTGATCGCGAGTGCGACCCCCGCTGCCAGTGCGATCCCAGCCGAGGCGCGAACGGTGCGAGCCCGGCGGATTCGGATGCGAGTGTTCATGATGCTCCCTTCGGCCGGAACCGTTCCGGCGTCTGGTTTCACGCTCGCAATCGCGGATATCGGTGGACGATCGGCCGATATCCGTGCGATATCCGTGCGAGCCGGGCAGCATTGACGACTACCTGACGATTTCTCGACACTGCTGGCATGAGCATGCGCATCCTGGGACCGATGGACACGGGCGGCCCCTCGCTGAGCCCGAGGGAACGCACCATCCTGACCGCGCTCATCGTACGGCGCGAGGCCGCCGTCTCCCCCGACGAGCTCGCAGGAGCGTGCTGGGGCGACGAGCCGCCTGCCACGTGGGCGCAGCAGGTGCGGAACGCCGTGGCGAAGATCCGGTCGAAGCTCGGCGCCGAGGCGGTGCGCACCGTGGGCGTCGACTACCGGCTCGGCCTCGACGCGGACGCGATCGACGCGGTGCAGTTCGAGCAGGCGGTCGCACAGTCCCGCCGACACGCGCTCCAGGGCGCGCACGATCGCGCCGCGGCCGGCTTCGAGAAGGCCCTCGCGCTCTGGCGCGGGGCTCCGCTGCCGGATGCCGCGGACTGGCCGCCCGCCGCGATCGAGGCCGCCCGCCTGGTCGAGGTGCGCCGGAGCGCCGAGGAGGAGCTGCTCGATGCGCGGCTGGCGGCCGGCGAGCGCGGCGCGGTGATCGCCGACGCGGAGCGGCTGGTGCGCGAGGAGCCGCTGCGCGAGCACCGCTGGGCGATCCTCGCGCTCGCGAACTACCGCGCCGACCGGCAGGCCGAGGCCATGGCCGTGATCCGCGGCGCGCGCGAACGGCTGTCGAACGACCTCGGCATCGACCCGAGCCGCAGCCTCGTCGACCTCGAGACCGCGATGCTGCGCCAGGACCCCGACCTCGAGGCGCCCGCGGTCGCGCTCGCCGAGCGGGAGGTCTCCGAGGCGTGCCCGTACCGCGGCCTCGCCGCCTACGGCGACGACGATCGTGCGTGGTTCTTCGGCCGCGACGGCGACATCGAGGAGGTGCTCTCGCGCTGCGGGCGGCAGTCGGTGGTCACCGTGATCGGACCGAGCGGTTCGGGCAAGTCGTCGCTCGTGCGCGCGGGCGTCGTGCCCCGCCTCCGCGACCAGGGGCGCGAGGTCGTGATCGTGACGCCGGGCGCCAGCGGCGCCGAGCAGCTGCGGGCGGCGTTCGCGGGCGGTGCGGCGGTGGTCTGCATCGACCAGGCCGAGGAGTTCCGGATGCTGCCGGAGGACGAGCTCCGCGACATCGGCACGCGGTCCGCGGCATGGGTCGAGCACGGCGGATGCCTCGTGCTGGCGCTCCGCTCCGACTTCCTCGACGGCGCGACCGCGATTCCGTCGCTCGGCACGCTGGTCGGGCGCGGACTGTACGCGCTGCCACCGCTCGGCCCCGACGGGCTGCGCGAAGCGATCGCCCGGCCCGCGGAGGCCGCGGGGCTGGAGCTCGAGTCCGGGCTCGTCGAGGTGATCCTGCGCGACGCCGGTGACCGCCCCGGCATCCTCCCGCCGCTCTCGCACGCACTGGTCGCCACGTGGTCGAGACGGGAGGGCGCGACGCTCACGGTCGACGGCTACGAGACCTCCGGCGGCATCGCCGGCGCGATCGCGCAGTCGGCGGAGCAGGTGTTCCAGGGGCTCTCCCCTGCTCGGCAGGAGGTCTGCCGGTCGCTCATGATGCGCCTGGTCGAGCGCACGCCCGAGGGAATGACCGTACGACGACGGGTGCCGCTCGCCACGCTCAGCACGAACCCGCAGCGCCGCGCGGTCGTCGAGGGGCTCGTGCACGCGCGACTGGTGACGATCGACGGCGACGCCGCGATCATCGCGCACGAGGCGGTCGGCACGACCTGGCCGCGGCTGGACGGCTGGCTGACGGAGGACGCCGCGAACGCCCGCGTCCTCCGCCAGGTCGAGGTCGCCGCCGCCGCGTGGGACGCCGCGGGCCGCCCCGACGACGACCTGCTGCGCGGTGCCCGCCTGCACGGTGCCAGCGAGTGGCGCGAGAGCGCCCAGCCCGACCTCACTCCCATCGAGTCCGCCTACCTCGACGCATCGATCGAGCGGAACGAGGCGGAGGTCCGCGAGCTCGAGGCCCGGTCGGTGCGCGACCGCACGCGCAACCGGTGGCTGCGCAGCGCGCTCATCGCCGCCGCGGTGCTGCTGCTCGTCGCCGTGGTCTCCGGCGGCATCGCGGTCGTGCGCGGCTCCGAGGCATCCGCTGCCGCCGAGGACGCGACCATCGAGGCGCTCGCCGCCACCTCGCTCGCGATCCGCGACAGCGATCGCGACGTCGCCGCACTGCTCGCCGCCGAGCTGCAGCGGCGCTGGCCCGAGGACGCCCGGGCGCGCTCCGCGCTGCTCGGCAACCTGACCGGCGGCGACGGCCTGGTCGCGCGGCACTGGTTCGGCGAGGGGACACGCGCGTTCGGCGCCGGCGTGCCGGGCACGCGCACCGCCCTGATCGTGGAGGACGAGCTCACCGACGCGGAGACGGCGGAGGGCCCGACGGAGCCCGCGTCGATCCGCGTGATCGACCTCGACACCGGCGAGACGCTGCGCGAGTTCGACGTGGAACTGCCCCCGGTGAACTTCAACTTCGAACGGGACGTGTTCGTGAGCGGCGACGGGTCGACGGCGCTCATCCAGACCGGCGAGATGCGGCGGCCGAACGAGGAGAGCTGCTGCAAGAACCACTTCGTCGTCATCGACCTCGCGACCGGGACGCAGCCGTTCCCCACCCTCACCTACGACGACCGCACCGGGCAGATCCCCGAGCTCACCGAGGACGGCTCGCGAGCGTACTTCAACCACCCGATCACCGGCGACCCGGGGTGGATCGACCTGCGCACCGGCGAGATCACCCAGTTGGTCGAGCACGACCCCGACGAGTTCGAGGGTCGCGGACTCCGCACCAATGGCATCGCGCTGGTGGACGACCGGATCTACACGACGGGCGACGCCGGCATCGCCATCTACGACGCGGAGACGCTCGAGCCGGTCGGCATGCTCGGCGACGTGCCCTTCGGGTACGCGCATCTCACCCTCACTCCCGATGGCGACGGCGGGCTCATCGCGAGCGGAGACGAGGGCGCCGTGAAGGTCGACCTCGAGACCGGCGAGGAACTCTGGCGGCGACAGGCGAGCGAGATGCGCTGCGTGAACGCCGCGACCGTTCCGCCGGACGTGCTCGTCTGCATCAACGGCGTGGGACTCGTCCGCGCCTTCGACCTCGCGACCGGCCTGCCGACCGGCGCCGGGCTCGACACGCTCTCCGACTGGAACCGCGGCGTCGACGTCGTGGGCGACGGGGGCGAGATCGTGACGTTCACCTCCCGGTCCCCGGCCGCCGCCCTCGTCTGGCGGGTCGACGGGCGCCCGTCGATCACCCGCGCGATCGCGGAGGACCAGATCGCCATCGGCGGGTTCGGCATGGACGACACGATGCTGATCACCGCGCCGGCTCCCCCGCCGCTGGTCGAGACCGTGGACGACATGCAGCTCTGGGACATCGCCGCCGACGAGGGGATCGGGGCACCGGTGTACGAGCTGGTCTGGGTCACCGACGAGACGGTGGCGGTCTTCGAGACCGGAATCGGCGACCGCTACCTGCAAGACGTCGGCTCAGATGAGACTCGCGAGATCGACATGCCCGGCTCAGCCGGTCGCGACTGGTGGATCCCGTTCGAGCGCGGCGGCCCGCACGTCTTCGCGGTCACGCAGGCTGGAATGATGGTGATCGATCCGGACACCGGCGAGACCGGGCCCCTCATCGAGACGCCCGTCAACGCGTGGATGGACGGCATGGACCACGCAGTACTCGGCGACAGCGGACGCATGGCGTTCACCTGGTGGGACGAGTCACTCGGCCGCTCCTTCACCTCGGTCTACGACATCGAGACCGGTGAGGAACTCGCGCAAGGCCTCGAGGACGACGTCGACGTGGTCGGGCTGCCGAACGGCGACGCGCTGAGCGCCAGCGCATCCCGACTGAACCGCAGCACGGGCGACCTCGAGCCGCTGCACTCGCTGCCGAAGTCCGGCGTCGCCCCGCTCCACATGGAGGTCAGCGCCGACGGCCGCACGCTGCTCACGTCGGGATGGGATCAGTCGATCACGCTCTACGACCTCGAAGACGCACGCCGGCTCGGCGACGAGATCCAGATGCCGGGCGGTCCGAACGTGTGGTGGCCGTCGGGCTTCCTCAGCCGGGACGGCACGATGCTCGCCACCAATGCCGCGGAGGGCGTGCTCCTCTGGGACATCGGCACCGAGCACATGCGCGACGCCGCCTGCCGCATGGTCGGCCGCGACCTCACCGAGCTCGAGTGGTCGACCTACTTCGGCGACGAACCGTACGTCGCGACGTGCGCCGACGTGCGGGGGTCGGTCGAGGCGTCCGGCTGAGCCCACCGGGGCTCCGGGACAGCCGCGGCACGGGGCGTCAGTCCGTCGCCGGATCCCCCTCGACCGGCACGCACTCGAGGGTGCGGGTCGCCGACGTGACCTCGTAGTACTCGCTGCAGCGCATGAGGTACTCGTCGACGACGACCCTGGATCCGTCGACGCGGGTCGAGTCCGACTCGCGCAGCGTCACCGAGGTCCGCACCTCGGGGTGCGGCTCCTCGACCGGCGGAGCAGGTGCGCCCGACCCGGCACCGGCCAGCGTCGGCCCCAGCACCAGGGCACCGCCGCACAGCAGGGCCGCTCCACCGAGCACCGCCCAGCCGACGCGCCGATCGGCGTCGCCGCGCGCATCGCCGGTCACCCACCGCCGCAGGCGCTCGAGCCCGCGGTGTTCGCCTTCGTCGCGCTCCATGACCCCTCCCCGCTCGTGGTTCGAGCGTGGCGCGGGCCGGCATGCGCCCGTCGTCCGGTCGGTATGCGACCGGCATGCGCCGGAAAGCGACGAGGGCGCCCCGCACGCGATGTGCGGGGCGCCCTCGGAGCGGATGCTACTGAGACGCGAGCGCTAGCGAGCGACTTCGCCGTCGACGTAGTCGTCCTCGTCGACCTGGGCCCAGGCGAACAGCTTGCGCAGCTCGCGACCCGTGGTCTCGATGGGGTGACCCTCGCCCTTGGCGCGGAGCTCCTGGAACTCCTTGCCGCCGTTGTCCTGGTCGTCGATGAAGCGCTTCGCGAACGCGCCCGACTGGATGTCGGCGAGCACGGCCTGCATGTTCTCCTTGACGTGCGGGTCGATGACGCGGGGGCCCGACACGTAGTCGCCGTACTCGGCGGTGTCGGAGACGCTCCAGCGCTGCTTCGAGATGCCGCCCTCCCACATGAGGTCGACGATGAGCTTCAGCTCGTGCAGCACCTCGAAGTAGGCGATCTCGGGCTGGTAGCCGGCCTCGGTGAGGGTCTCGAAGCCGTACTGCACGAGCTGCGAGACGCCGCCGCAGAGCACCGACTGCTCGCCGAACAGGTCGGTCTCGGTCTCCTCGGTGAAGGTGGTCTTGATGACGCCGGCGCGGGTGCCGCCGATGGCCTTGGCGTACGACTTGGCGAGGTCCCACGCGGTGCCGGTGGCGTCCTGCTCGACGGCGATGATGTCGGGGATGCCGCGGCCGGCGACGAACTCGCGGCGCACGGTGTGGCCGGGCGCCTTCGGCGCGACGAGGATCACGTCGACGCCCTCGGGCGCCTCGATGTAGCCGAAGCGCACGTTGAAGCCGTGGCCGAAGACGAGGGTGTCGCCTTCCTTGAGGTTGTCCTTGACGGACTCGGCGTAGATGTGACGCTGGAACTGGTCGGGCGCGAGGATGACGATGACGTCGGCGCTCGCGGCGGCATCCGCCACCGGCAGCACCTCGAAGCCCGCCTCCTGCGCCTTCGGGGCCGACTTCGAGCCCTCCTTGAGCCCGATGACGACCTCGACGCCGGAGTCGCGGAGGTTCTGCGCGTGCGCGTGGCCCTGCGAGCCGTAGCCGATGACCGCGACCTTCTTCGCCTGGATGAGCGAGAGGTCGGCGTCCTTGTCGTAGTAGATCTCAGCCATGGTGCTGTTCTTTCTCCTTGATCGGGGTCTGGGGTGTGCGGCGACGGTCGCCGGTCAGTTCTTGAACACGCGGTCGGTGATCGCCTTCGGGCCGCGCCCGATGGCGAGCAGGCCCGACTGTGCGATCTCCTTGATGCCGTAGGGCTCGAGCACCTTGAGGAACGCGGTGGTCTTGCCCGAGTCGCCGGTCACCTCGATGACGAGCGCGTCGGTCGCCACGTCGACGACCCGCGCACGGAACAGGTTCACGGCCTCGAGCACCTGGGAGCGCGTCGTGTTGTCGACCCGCACCTTGATCAGCAGGTGCTCGCGGTGCACCGACTGCGCGGGGTCGAGCTCGACGATCTTGATGACGTTGACGAGCTTGTTGAGCTGCTTCGTCACCTGCTCGAGCGGCAGGTCCTCGACGTCGACCACGACGGTGATGCGGCTGAGGCCCTCGATCTCGGAGTGGCCGACGGCGAGCGACTCGATATTGAAGCCGCGACGGGCGAAGAGGCCCGCGACGCGGGTGAGCAGGCCGGGCTTGTCCTCGACGAGGAGGGAGAGCACGTGTGACATTTCCTAGATCTCCTGGTCGAACGCCGGGCTGTGGTCGCGTGCGTACTGCACGAAGGAGTTCGAGACGCCCTGCGGCACCATCGGCCACACCATCGCGTCGGCGCTCACGACGAAGTCGATCACGACCGGGCGGTCGTTCGTCTCGAGGGCGAGCGCGATCGCGGCGTCGACCTCCTCTTCCTTCTCGACGCGGATGCCGAGGGCACCGTACGCCTCGGCGAGCTTCACGAAGTCGGGCACGCGGCGGGTGTCGTGCCCCGTGTTCAGGTCGGTGTTCGAGTAGCGGCCGTCGTAGAACAGCGTCTGCCACTGCCGCACCATGCCCAGCGACGAGTTGTTGATCACCGCGACCTTGATCGGGATGTCGTTGAGCGCGCACGTCGCGAGCTCCTGGTTCGTCATCTGGAAGCATCCGTCGCCGTCGATCGCCCACACGATGCGCTCCGGCTCGGCCACCTTGGCGCCCATGGCGGCCGGCACCGAGTAGCCCATCGTGCCGGCGCCGCCGGAGTTCAGCCACGAGTTCGGACGCTCGTACTTGATGAACTGCGCCGCCCACATCTGGTGCTGGCCGACGCCGGCGGCGTACACGGCCTCGGGGCCGCTCAGCGCGCCGATGCGCTCGATCACGTACTGCGGTGCGAGCAGCCCGTCGCTCGTGGGCGTGTAGCCCAGTGGGAACTCGTCGCGGAGGCCGTCGAGGTAGGTCCACCACTCGGTCAGGTCGACATCGGATGCCACGGACTTGTACGCCGCGGAGAGCTCGGTGATGACGTCCTTGACGTCGCCCACGATCGGCACGTCTGCGGTGCGGATCTTGGAGATCTCGGCCGGGTCGATGTCGACGTGCACGACCTTCGCGTTCTGCGCGAACAGCGCCGCCTTGCCGGTGACGCGGTCGTCGAACCGCGCACCGAGCGCGACCAGCAGGTCGGCCTCCTGCAGCGCGAGCACCGCGGGCACGGTGCCGTGCATGCCGGGCATGCCGAGCTGCTGCCGGTGCGAGTCGGGGAACGCGCCGCGGGCCATGAGCGTGGTCACGACGGCGGCGTTCGTGGTCTCGGCGAGCTCGAGCAGCTCCTCGGAGGCGCGGCCGCGGATGACGCCGCCGCCGACGTACAGGACGGGCTTCTTCGCCTCGGCGAGCAGCTGTGCGGCGGCCTGCACCTGCTTGCCGTGGGCGCGCGTGATCGGGCGGTAGCCGGGCAGGTCGACCTTGGGCGGCCAGCTGAACTCGAGCGTGTCCTGCTGGGCGTCCTTCGTGATGTCCACGAGCACCGGGCCGGGGCGACCGGTCGAGGCGATGTGGTACGCGGCGGCGATGGTGCCGGGGATCTCCTCGGCGCGCTTGACCAGGAACGAGTGCTTCGTCACGGGCATGGTGATGCCGACGATGTCGGCCTCCTGGAAGGCATCCGTGCCCATCAGGTTCGAGAACACCTGGCCGGTGATCGCCAGCAGCGGCACGGAGTCCATGTGCGCGTCGGCGATGGCGGTGACGAGGTTCGTCGCGCCGGGGCCCGAGGTGGCGATGGCGACGCCGACCTTGCCGGTGGCCGATGCGTAGCCCTCGGCCGCGTGGCCCGCGCCCTGCTCGTGGCGCACGAGGATGTGGTTGATGTCGGGCGCGTCGAGCAGCGGGTCGTAGACGGGGAGGATCGCGCCGCCGGGCAGGCCGAAGACGTCGCGGATGCCGAGCATCTCGAGCGAGCGGACGACCGCCTGGGCGCCGGTCATCGTCTCCGGGGCCGCTGGTCGGGCGGCGGCTGGCGTGGGCACGGTGGTCGAGTCCGTGGACATGCGAGTTCCTGTTCTGATGCGAAAGCGTGCGGATGCGAGCGAGACTCAGCCCGTGGTCGCGCCTTCGGAGGCCGACCGCACGAGCTTGGAGTACTTCGCGAGTACGCCACGGGTATAGCGCGGGGGAAGCGGTGCCCAGCCGTCGCGGCGGGCTGCCAGCTCTGCGTCGTCGACAAGTAGGTCGATGCTGCGAGCTGCGATATCGACCCGTATCAGATCACCATCGCGCACGAAGGCGATCGGACCTGCGTCGACCGCTTCGGGTGCTACGTGGCCGATGCACAGGCCGGTTGTGCCGCCTGAGAATCTGCCGTCCGTCAAGAGTAGTACATCTTTTCCGAGCCCAGCGCCCTTGATGGCCGCCGTGATGGCGAGCATCTCGCGCATGCCGGGCCCGCCCTTCGGGCCCTCGTAGCGGATGACCACGACATCGCCGGCCGAGATCTCCCCGTTCGTGAGGGCGTCCATCGCGGCGCGTTCGCGCTCGAACACCCGCGCGGGGCCCTCGAACGTGGCCGCGTCGAAACCGGCCGTCTTCACGACCGCGCCGTCGGGCGCGAGCGAGCCGTGCAGGATGGTGAGGCCGCCGGTCTCGTGGATCGGGTCGTCGAGCGAGCGCAGCACCTCGCCGTCGAGCGGTTCGATGTCCATCTCGGCGAGGTTCTCGGCGAGCGTCTTGCCGGTGACGGTGAGCGCGTCGCCGTGCATGAGCCCGGCGTCGAGCAGCGCCTTCATGAGCACCGGCAGGCCGCCGCGACGGTCGACGTCGTTCATCACGTACCGTCCGAACGGCTTGAGGTCGCCGATGTGCGGCACCCTCGAGCCGATGCGGTTGAAGTCGGCGAGCGTGAGCTCGACGTCGGCCTCGCGGGCGATCGCGAGCAGGTGCAGCACGATGTTGGTCGAGCCGCCGAGCGCCATGCCCACCGCGATGGCGTTCTCGAACGCCTCCTTGGTGAGGATCTGCCGGGCGGTGATGCCCTGCTTCAGCATCTCGACGACCGCCTCGCCCGATCGGTGGGCGAAGTAGTCGCGGCGACGGTCTGCCGAGGGCGGCGACGCCGAGCCGGGCAGGCTGAGGCCGAGCGCCTCGGCCACCGAGGCCATGGTGTTGGCGGTGTACATGCCGCCGCAGGCGCCCTCGCCGGGCGCGAACGCGCACTCGATGCGCTTGGCGTCGGCCTCGCTCATCTTGCCCGCCTTCACCGCGCCGACGGCTTCGAACGAGTCGATGATCGTGATGTCCTTCTCGGTGCCGTCCGACAGGCGCACCCAGCCGGGCGCGATCGAGCCGGCGTAGAGGAACACGGAGGCGAGGTCGAGACGTGCGGCGGCCATGAGCATGCCGGGGATCGACTTGTCGCAGCCGGCGAGCAGCACCGATCCGTCGAGGCGCTCGGCCTGCATGACGACCTCGACGGAGTCGGCGATGACCTCGCGCGAGACGAGCGAGAAGTGCATGCCCTCGTGGCCCATCGAGATGCCGTCGGAGACCGAGACGGTGCCGAACTGCAGCGGGTACCCGCCGCCGGCGTGCACGCCCTCCTTCGCGGCCTGCGCGAGGCGGCCGAGCGAGAGGTTGCAGGGCGTGATCTCGTTCCACGAGCTGGCGATGCCGACCTGCGGCTTGTCCCAGTCCGCATCCCCCATGCCGACCGCCCGGAGCATGCCCCGGGAGGTGGTGGCTTCGATGCCGTCGGTGACGACGCGACTACGCGGCTTCGGATCGTGAGGCATGCAGGCAGTCTATTGCCCAGCGGATGCCTCGGATTCGCGCCCGCACGGGCGTCAGCGCGCGGCGCGCAGCTCCGCCAGCATCTCGAGCAGGCGGTCGACGTCGTCGGTGCCGCGCACGCGGTACCGGGCGAACGTGCGCCCCTGGCCGACCTTCACGCCGACGTCGCCGGGCTCGAGCGCGGCGAACCCGTCCTCGTCGGTCACGTCGTCGCCGACGTAGAGCACCGCGGTCGCGCCGGTGTGCTGGCGCAGGCGAGCGATCGCGTCGCCCTTGGTGCTCGATCGCACCGCGAACTCGAGCACGTTCTTGCCGTCGCGCAGCGTCAGCTCGGGCAGCTCCTGCTTCACGCGCGTGCGTGCGGCGCGCTGCGCCTTCTCGCCCGCCGACACGCTGAGCTTTCGCGTGTGCAGCGCGAGGCCGGCGGGCTTGCGCTCGACCCAGGCGCCGGGTGCGGATGCGACGACCTCGTCGAGGATCGTCGCGAGCGCGTGCAGGTCGGCGATCTCCGACTCGTGCAGGTCGAGTGCGCCCTCGCCGCCCGCGAACTGCAGCTCGACGCCGTGCGAGCCCGCGAGCAGCACGTCGTCGTGCGGGTCGGAGACGTGGCGGAGGCTGTCGATGGCGCGGCCGGAGACGAACGCCACGGCCGTGTCCTTCGACTCCAGCAGCCGGTCGATCGATCGCTTCGCGCCGTCGGAGGCGCGGGCGTCGTCGGGCACGTCGACGTGGGGGGCGAGCGTGCCGTCGAAGTCGAGCGCGACGAGCAGGCGCTCGGTCGCGGCCAGGCGCGCGACTGCGCGCCCGAGGTCGTCGCGCACGCCGGGACGGATCGTCGCGTTGCCCGTGAGCGTCTCGAGGAAGTCGGCCGACCAGCGGGCCACGTCGTAGTCGCGCACGCGGCGTCGCAGTGCCCGCATCCGCCTCGCCCGCTCCTTGCGCGGCATCTCGGCCGCCTTGACCATCGCGTCCTTCAGCCCCTCGATGTCGTGGGGGTTGACGAGCACCGACTGGCGCAGCTCGTCGGCCGCGCCCGCGAACTCGCTGAGCACCAGCACGCCGTCCTCGTCGAAGCGGGACGCCACGTACTCCTTCGCGACGAGGTTCATGCCGTCGCGGAGCGCCGTCACGAGCATCACGTCGGCGGCGAGGTACAGCGCCGCCATCTCCTCGCGCGGGTAGCCGTGGTGCAGGTACGCGATCGCCTGGTGGCTGATCGTCGAGTAATCGCCGTTCAGCCGGCCGACGGTCAGCTCGATCTCGTCGCGGAGCTGACGGTAGGTCTCGACGCGTTCGCGCGACGGGCTCGCGACCTGCACCAGCGAGGCATCCGACACGCTCAGCCGGCCGTCGCGCAGCAGCTCGCCGAAGGCCTTGAGCCGGTGCCGGATGCCCTTCGTGTAGTCGAGCCGGTCGACGCCGAGCATCACGGTCTTCGGGTTGCCGAGGCCCTCGCGGATCTCCTTCGCCCGCGCCTGCACGTCGGGGCGGCGTGCGAGCTGCTCGAACCCGTCGGCGTCGATCGAGATCGGGAAGTGGCGGGCGATGACCCGCCGCACGTCGTCGCCCTCGGGCACCTCGACCACGGCGCCACGGGTCGTGTAGCCGTAGAGGCGTCGCACCGCCCGCTGGAAGTTGCCCGCGTCGGCCTGTCGCTGGAAGCCGATGACGTCGGCGCCGAGCAGCCCCTCGATGACCTGGCGACGCCACGGCAGCTGCGAGTAGATGCCGTATGCGGGGAACGGAATGTGGTTGAAGAAGCCGATGACCAGGTCGGGGCGCGCCTCGCGCAGCAGCTTCGGCACGAGCTGCAGCTGGTAGTCCTGCACCCACACCGTCGCCCCCTCGTCGGCGGCGCGCGCGGCCGCCTCGGCGAAGCGGCGGTTGACGCGCACGTAGGCGTCCCACCATTCGCGGTGGTACGTGGGCGGCGCGATCACGTCGTGGTACAGCGGCCAGAGCGTGTCGTTCGAGAAGCCCTCGTAGTACTCCTGGATCTCGTCCTCGCTGAGCGGCACGGGGATGATCGAGATGCCGTCGTTCTCGAAGGGCGCGAACTCGCGGTCGGCGACGCCGGCCCAGCCGACCCAGGCGCCGTCGGCGGCCCGCATGATGGGTTCGAGGGCGGTGACGAGGCCGCCCGGCGACGTCTTCCAACCCGGCGTTCCGTCTGGCTGCTCGTCGTAGTCCACCGGCAGCCGGTTCGACACGATCACCATCGAATACACGTCGTCGGAATGGGTCTGATCGGACTGCTGGTTCACGCAGGTGTTCCTTCCGCGCGGCTCGTGGAACCGCATCGTGACATCGCCCACAGGCTAACAGCCGCGTCGTTCGCAGGGCTTCTCCGGGCGTGCGCCGCGGCGTCACACGCCGTTCACACGGACGTGCATACACTGCGGCTGATGATCCCGATCGGCATGAGCACGACGTGCGTCTACCCCCTCCCGCCCGCGGACGCGTTCCGCGAGGCCGCGGAGGTCGGATTCGACGGCGTCGAGGTCATGGTCACCCAGGAGGAGACGACGCAGGACGCCTCCGCGCTCCTCGCGCTCGCCGACGCGCACGGGCTGCCCGTGCTGTCGATCCACGCGCCCGTGCTGCTGCTCACGCACTTCGTGTGGGGTCGCGACCCGCGCGTGAAGCTCGAGCGCACGGCAGCGCTCGCGCGCGACACCGGGGCCGACACCGTGGTGGTGCATCCGCCGTTCCGCTGGCAGGCCGGCTACGCCGAGCAGTTCCTGCCGATCGTGCGCGAGACCGCCGAGGAGTACGGCGTGCACATCGCGGTCGAGAACATGTTCCCGTGGCGGGTGGCGAAGCGGAACCTGAAGGCCTACGCGCCCGGCCCGGACCCGCGCGAGATGGACTGCGACGACATCACGCTCGACTTCTCGCACGCGGCGCTCGCCGGCATCGACTCGCGCGAGTTCGCGCGCGAGGTCGGCGGACGCCTGCGCCACATCCACCTGTGCGACGGTTCGGGCAGCAGCGACGACGGGCGCATCTTCGACGAGCACCTGCTGCCTGGCCGCGGCACGCAGCCCGTCGCCGAGACGCTGCGCGACCTGGCCGACGCGGGGTGGCACGGGCAGATCGCCGCCGAGGTCAACACCCGAAAGGCGCGCAGCGAGGACGAGCGGATGCAACTGCTGCGCGAGACCCTCGAGTTCGCGCGCGAGCACACGGCGCCGGCGACGGCTCCCGTCGAGGGCGAGCGCGATCCGGTGGCATCCGTCGCCGCGCCCGACCCCGCCTGACGCGCGCCACGCCGGAACGAGCCGCCCGCGCCCCGACGACGTGCGTCGCGCCTCGGCACCCGCCGACATGCGGCACTATTCAGGAAGCCGTGGCGCCCCGACGCAACACATCGCCACCATCAGGTCGTGCACGCAGAATTCCGGCCGGGTTGGGGCCGGCTACGCACCACCTGTGATTGCTGCCTCCCCGGCTTCCTGAAAAGCGCCGCACTTCAGGCGTCAGCGGTCGGCGAGCCTCGCCGAGGCGAACCCGAACGAGCGGGCTCCGCGGCGACGCGCCACGAGCGCGAGCGAACCGAGCACCGCGAACAGGCCGAACGCGGCGAGGATCAGCGCCGGCATCGCGACCGCCGACCCGCCGACGCCCGACACGATCGCCTGCATGCCCGCGACGGCCCAGGTGAGCGGGAGGAACGGGCTGATCGCCTGGAACGGCGCGCTCAGGATCTCGACGGGGAACAACCCGCCCGATGCGAGCAGCTGCACCGCGAGCAGCACGAGCGAGACCACCATGCCGAGCCGGCCGAGCCACGTCGAGAGGAATGCGTGCAGCGCCGTGAAGACGAGCGCGATGAGCCCCGCGTACGCGAGGGTCTGCGGCAGCATCGCCCAGCCGACGCCGAGCGAGACGTGCAGCAGCACGGTCGCGACCACGGCCTGGGCGAGGCCGACGAGGCCCGCCCGCGCGAGGCCGCGGAAGACGATGCGCCCGGTCGGCGCGGTGCTGCGCAGCTCGGCCGCCGTCACGGGCCGGAAGATCAGGAACATGGCGAGCGCACCGACCCAGAGGCCGACGGGCACGAAGAACATGCCGACGGCCTCGCCCACCGACGCGATGGGGTTCGCGCGCTCGGCGGTCGTGACGACCGGCGCGGCGACCACGGCGGCGGCCTGCTCGGCGTCGATGCCGGCGACGGCGGCCGCCTCGTCCGCGCCCTCCGTGAGGCCGTCGGCGAGCGCACCGGCGCCGGTGGAGAGCTCCGAGGCACCGGATGCCGCGCCGCTCGTGCCGTCCGCGAGTTGGCGTGCGCCGTCGGCGAGCTGCGACGCGCCGCCCGCGAGCTGACCGGCGCCGTCGGCGAGCGCGAACGCTCCCCCGGCGAGCTGGTTGGCGCCGCCCGCGGCGTCGGTCGATGCGCTCGAGAGCTGGCCGAGCCCGGCCGCGAGGCCGTCGACGCCCGCGGCGAGGTCGTCCGCGCCGCCGGTGATCTCGGCCGAGCCGGCCGAGACCTGCGCGGCGCCGTCGGCGAGGTCGGCGGCGCCCGCCTGGGTCGCGCCGACGGCGGCCGCGGTGCTCGGGATCAGGCCGGGCTGCGCGGGCGTGCCCGTCTCCCCGGCCACGACGAGGGCGTCGAGCCCCTGCGCAGTCGCGGTGGGCGCGCCCATCAGCTGCGCCGCCCCGGGCACGCCGGCGGCGTCGGCCGCGGCGAGCACGGCCTCGAGCTGCGGCGCGAGCATGCCGAACCCGTCGGCGGCGTCGCTCACGCCGCCCACGTACGAGGTGACGCCCGCGGTCAGCGCGTCGAGCCCGTGCGCCGGGTCGGAGATGCCGGCCGAGAACGCCGCAGCGCCGTCGGCGACACCGTCGACGCCCGACGCATACAGCGCGACGCCGTCGGCGTAGGCATGGGCACCGGATGCCGCCTCCGCTGCGCCCGTCGCCGCCGAACCGACGCCACCGGCGAGCTGGTCGAGTCCCTTCGCGAGGCCGCCGACCCCGCCCGCGATCTCCCCCGCGCCCGACGCGGTCGCCGCAGCGCCGTCGGCCGTGGCGGACACGCCGTCGGCCGTGGCATCCGCCCCGCCCGCGAGCCCGTCGAGGCCGCCGGCGAGCTCGTCCACGCCGTCGGCGAGCTGCGTCGCACCGTCGGCCGCGTCGCCCAGTGCATCGGCCGTGGTCTCGAGCCCGCCGTAGAGCCCGGCGAGGTACTGCTCGGTGATCTCCCGCCCGAACGCGCTCGACATCGCGTCGCCGACCGACTGCGCGACCGAACCGGTGAGGTAGGCGTGCGCGTCGTCGGTCACGATCGTGAGCTCGGCCTGCTCGGGCGCATCCCCCGAGATCGTCGCGACCGACGCCGAGAAGTCCTCGGGGATCGTGAGCACCGCGTATGCGTCGCCGTCGGCGAGCGCCTCGGCCGCCTCCTCGTCGTTGGAGATGGTCCAGTCGAATCCGACCATGTCGGGCCCGGTCAGCTCGGTCACGAGCAGGCGCCCGGCGAGCAGCACCTGCTCCTCGCCGTCGGCGTCGGTCGTGGTGACGAACTCGTCGTTGTTGACGACGACGGCGGGAATCGCCTCGAGCTGGTCGTCGCCCCCGGAGATCGCGGCGGTGACGAGCCCCGCCACCGCGAGCGGCACGGCGACGACGGTCGCGAGGGCGATGGCGAGGCGGGTGCGGCGCTGGCCGGGCGTACGGCCCAGGGCGGCTTCGAGTCGGGTGGTCATCGGAGGCTGGCCTTCCGGTCGTGCGCGAACGCGTCGGGCGCGTCGTTCGCCTGGGAGGTGAGGTCGAGGTCGCGGCGCTCGCGTCGCGGGGGCACCGTGTCGGCGGTGCCAGCCGGGCCGGTGAGCACGAGGGTGACGTCCGCCGGCAGCATCCGGTCGAGCAGTTCGGCCCACTCGGCGTGGCGTGCTGCGGGCACCGCGTCGTCGAGTTCTACGACGAGCACCGCGGGGCGCTCGGCGAGCGCGGCGACGACGAGCGCGGCGGCGCGGGCGACCGGGTCGAGGGTCGCCAGCGGGGCATCCGGGTGCACCTCGACGCCGGCACCTCGCAGGCGGTCGAGCGCACGGTCGGTCGCCCTGGCCGACCCGGTCAGGCGCCACCACGGGGCCGCCGCGTCGGCGCGCTCGGCGACGATCTCGCGCACGGTCCGATCGCCGTCGGCGGATGCTCCGGGCAGGTCGACGAGGGCCACGCGGCGCATCGCGCGCGACGCGTCCGACGGCAGCGGAGCACCGAGCACGTGCACTCGGCCGGAGACCGGTTCGAGGCGCCCGGCGAGGGTCGCGCCGACGATGCGTCGCGATGCGGCCGCACCCGTCACGTGCAGCACGCCGCCGGTGGGCACGCGCAGGTCGACCGGGCCGATCGGCTCGTCGTCGAGGCCGAACACGGCCTCCGACGCCCCGATCGCGTCGCCGTCGCGCGCCGCCCAGCTCGCGTCGTCGAGATGCGTTCGCAGTCCCTCGCCCTCGATGTCGACGTCGGGCAGCAGCTTCGCGAGCCACGCGGGCAGCCACCAGGCGGCTCGCCCGGCGAGCGCCATCGCCGCCGGCACGAGCGTCATGCGCACGAGGAACGCGTCGAACGCGACGCCCACGGCGAGCGCGAAGGCGATGCCCTTGATGACGCCCGAACCCTCGGGCACGAACGCGAAGAAGACGAAGAACATGATGAGCGCGGCCGCCGTGACGACGCGCGCGGCGTGCTGGAAGCCGTGCACGACCGACTCGCGCGGCCGGCCGGTGCGCACGTACTCCTCGCGCATGCCCGAGACCAGGAACACCTGGTAGTCCATCGCGAGGCCGAACAGCACGGCCATGAGGATGATCGGCAGGAAGCTGAGGATCGGGCCGGGCTCGATGTGCAGCAGGTCGGCGAACCAGCCCCACTGGAAGATCGCGACGGTCGCGCCGATCGCGGCGAACGCCGAGAGCAGGAAGCCGAGCGCGGCGGTGAGCGGCACGTAGAGCGAGCGGAACACCACCATGAGCAGCAGCACCGACAGCCCGACGACGATGAGCGCGAACGGGATGAGCGCGTCGGAGAGCCGGTTCGAGATGTCGATCGACACCGCCGTGTACCCGGTCACGGCGATGGGCGTGCCGTACTCGGCCTCGATCTCGGGGGCCAGGTCGCGGATCGACCCGACGAGCTCCTTGGTCGCCGGATCGTCGGGCGCGGTCTCGGGGATGACGCGGATGATCGCGGTGTCCACGGTCTCGTTCGGGATGCCGTCGGCGACGTACTCGACGCCGTCGAGCTGACCGAGGCGCGTGCCGATCGCGTCGAGGTCGTCGAAGACGTCGGTGGTCTGCGTGATGTCGACGGTGACGACGAGCGGGCCGTTGTAGCCCGGCCCGAAGCCGTCGGCCATGAGGTCGTACGCCTCGCGCACGGGCGTGCCCTCGGGCTCCGAACCGCTCGTCGGGAGGTTCAGGTCGAGGCTCAGCGCCGGGACGGCGGCGACGCCGAGCACGCCCACGACGGCGAGCGCCGCGACGACGGGAGCCTTCAGCACCGCATCGACCCAGCGGCGGCCCATCGGGCGCGAGCCGCCCTCGTCGGCGGCGATCGCCCGGCGCGCGGTGCGTCCGCCGGGCTTCGGTGCCAGGCGACGACCTGCGAGGCCCATGACGGCCGGCAGCAGCGTGACCGCGCAGAGCACAGCGACGAGCACGGCGAGGGCGGCAGAGAGTCCCATGACCGACAGGAACGGGATGCCCACGACGAGCAGGCCGAGCAGCGCGATGATCACGGTGAGCCCGGCGAACACGACGGCCCCGCCGGCGGTGGCGACCGCTTCGGCCGCAGAGTCCTCGGGGTCGGCGCCTCGCGCGAGCTGGGTGCGATGCCGCGACAGGATGAACAGCGCGTAGTCGATGCCGACCGCGAGCCCGATCATGACGGCGAGCATCGGCGCGGTGCTCGAGACCGTGGTGAACGCGGCGGCGATCGAGATGCCGCCGAACGACACGCCCACGCCGATGAGCGCACTGAGCAGCGGCATCCCGGCGGCGAGCAGCGAGCCGAACGTGACCACGAGCACGACCGCGGCGAACAGCACGCCGAACGCCTCGGTGATGGTGAGGCCGAACTCGGTCTCCTGGAACACGTCGCCGCCGAACGCCACCAGCAGGCCGGCATCCTCGCCGATCTCGGCGGTGTCGGTGACCGCCTCGATCTGCGCGTCGGTCACGTCGGTGACCTGGCCGTCGAACTGCACCTGGATGTACGCGGTGCGCCCGTCGTCCGAGACCGCGTTGCCGGCGTACTCGTCGAACGGGCTGGTCGCCGAGGCGACCCCGCCGAGCGCCCCGAGCTCGTCGGCCATGTCCTCGATCGCCGTGCGGTACGGCTCGGATTCGACGATGCCGCCGTCGGGCGCCTGCACGATCGCGTTCGCCGACGCGCCCGCGGTCTGCGGGAACACCGCCTCGAGGGTGTCGAGCGCGTCCTGCGACTCGGTGCCGGGAATCGCGTACGACTCCTGCAGTTGGCCGCCGAGGGCGACGCCCCCGCCGACGAGCGCGCCGAGCACGACGACCCAGCCGACCAGCACGAGCCAGGCGCGCCGGTACGAGAACCGGCCGAGACGGTGGAGGAGCAGTGCCACGGAGTTGTCCTTATCGCTGTTCGGTGACGGGTTCGAGCAGTTCGCCGACGATGCGGTTGAGCGCCCGGCGGACCACGTCGTCCTCGGCGAAGTCGGCCTCGTCGCGGTAGGTCATGCCGGCGACGAGGGCGTAGGCGGCCCCGCCGAGCGCGATGCCGAAGCGCAGGCGCTCCTCGGTGCTCGGCTGCTGGGCGAAGATGAGGTCGGTGAGGCGGCGGATCACGTCGTCGGTGCGCGTGCAGACGGGCACGCCGGCGAATGACGACCGGTGGTTGATGAAGGTGAACACCTCGAGTCGGTGCGCGAGGAGCATCTCGATGAACCGCTCGCGGAATCGCACCCAGTCGTCGGCGGCGAGGTCGGATGCCACGAGCTCGTCGATCACGTGCTCGAGCGCCTCCAGCGCGGGCGAGATCGCCGCCTCGAGCAACGCCTCCTTGGAGCCGAAGTGGTACAGCACGCTCGACTTGGCGTAGCCGGCGTCGTCGGCGATCTGCTGCAGCGATGCGCCCGCGAATCCGCTCGCGGCGAAGTGCCGCAGGGCCGTGTCGCGCAGCGCGTCGCTCGGCGCGGTGCGCGCCTCGGGCGTCGTCGTGGTCACCCCAGCAGCGTAGGCTGACCGATCGGTCAGGGTGGAATCGGGCGACGGGATTCCAAGGTTGCTCTCAGGCTCGCGACACATCGCGGTAGCGTGGGCCCATGCGCAAGTACCTCTTCAGCGGTGCAGTGATCAGTTCGCTCATCAGCGGCGTCGGCGTGGTCCGCGCGACGGCCAGCGGGCCACGTGACTGGAGGCTGCTGCTGATGTGGGTCGCCTGGGGCGCGAGCCTCGCGATCGCGATCGGCACGGTCGCCGACGAACGCGCGCTCGAGGAACTCGAGGACTGACGCCGCCCGTCCACAGGGGCGGCGTGTCGGCGGGGTGGCGCCGGTCCGGCGTACGAGACTGGTGGCAGCTCGTCGTTCCACTCCCGGAAGGGGACCCTGATGTTCCGCCGCCGTCGGCGCCGCAAGGCGCAAGCCGCAGCCGCCGAGGCGCCGAAGCAGATCACCCTCACCGGTGAGCAGGTCTTCGACCTCCTGAACGCACGTCTCGCCGAGTTCATCGGCGCATCCGGCGACTGGACCCTCGTCCGCCGCACCGACGACGACACCGACGGCATCTTCCGCGCAATGGTCACGCACCAGATCGCGGCGGAGCTGACCCGCGAGATCCTCGCGACGCAGGCCGACGCGCACGCGACGGGCGATGCCGAGCACGCCGCGCGCACGAGCGAGATGGCCCTCAGCTGGACGCCCGAGCCCCTCGTCGTCTGGGCGGACCCGACGGATGCCCCGAAGTCCGACGTCGTCGCCGACATCTCGCCCGTCGCAGCCGACGAGCTCGAGACCGCCGACGCCGCGTAGCGAACGGCGGCCCGGCCGCGGGTGAAAATTCCGGGCCCCGTTTTTGTACGGGCATCCGTGCGCCGCGCTGTCGCCGCTGCATAGCGTGAGAACCGACGATCCACTCGACCGACGGGAACCCGCCCATGTCCTCACGTTCCACCGTCCGCGATCTCGCCCAGATCGCGGTCTTCGCCGCCCTCATCGCTGGCCTCAGCCTGCCCGGCGCCATCCCGATCGGGTCGCTCGGTGTGCCGATCACGCTGCAGACGCTCGGCGTCATGCTCGCCGGCGCCATCCTCGGGCCGCGCAAGGGCACGCTCGCCGTGACGACCTACGTGGTGCTCGCGCTCATCGGCCTGCCGATCCTGCCGGGCGGCCGCGGCGGCCTCGGCGTCTTCGTCGGCCCGACCGGCGGCTACCTGCTCGGGTTCATCCTCGGCGCGTTCGTGATCGGCTGGTGCACCGCGCGCCTCCTCCCCCGCTACCGCATCCTGCCGGCCCTGCTCGTCACGGCGATCGGCGGCATCCTCGCGATCTACCTCATCGGCGTCCCGTGGACGGCCGTCACGGTCGGCATCCCGCTCGACGCCGCCGCGATCGGCGCACTCGCGTTCATCCCGGGCGACCTCATCAAGGTGGTCGTGACCGTGCTCGTCGCATCCGCGGTGCACCGCGCCTGGCCGGGCATCATCGAGCCGAAGCCGTGGCCGTGGGCCGCTGCGAAGGCCGAGACGGATGCCTCGGGCGCACCCGTCGACCCCGAGGCATCCGGCCGCCCCGCCGTCGCCGACCCGTCGGTGCAGCAGGACGACCGCTCCTGAGCATGACCGAGATCGTCTTCGAGCACGTTGCGCACCGCTACGGCGACGTGCCCGTGCTCGAGGACGTCTCGCTGCGCCTCGCCGAGCGCCGCATCGGCATCGTCGGCGCGAACGGGTCGGGCAAGTCCACGCTCGCGCGCATGGTCAACGGGCTCGTGCAGCCGACCTCCGGGCGCGTGCTCGTCGACGGTCTCGACGTCGCCCGCCGGGGCCGCGAGGTGCGCCGCCGGGTCGGATTCGTCTTCACCGACCCCGACAACCAGATCGTCATGCCGACCGTGCGCGAGGACGTCGCGTTCACCCTGCGCCGGCACAGGCTGCCGGCCGACCAGGCGGCCGCACGTGTCGACGACGCGCTCGAGACGTTCGGTCTCTCCGACCTCGCCGACCGGCCCGCGCACAAGCTCTCCGGCGGCCAGAAGCAGCTGCTCGCACTCGCGGCGGTGCTCGTCGCGCGCCCCGCGGTGCTCGTCGCCGACGAGCCGACCACCCTGCTCGACGCCCGCAACGCGCGCATCGTGGGCGAGCACCTCGCCGCGCTCCCCCAGCAGCTCGTGATGGTCACGCACCACCTCGACGCCCTGGCCGACTTCGATCGCGTGCTCGTGGTCGACGCCGGCCGCATCGTCGCCGACGACGCGCCGGCCGCCGCGCTCGAGGCCTACCGCGAGGTCGTGGCGTGATCGGCTTCGCGGTGCCGGGCACCTCGGTGCTGCATCGGATGCGGCCGGGCGTGAAGCTCGCGCTGCTCGCCGCGGCCGTCACCGTGCTCGCGGTGCTGCGCGACCCGGTCCAGCTGGCCGTCGCCCTCGCGCTGTCGTGCGCCCTCGTGCCGCTCGCGCACCTGCCGCTGCGGCAGACCGCACGGCAGGTCACGCCCGTGCTGTGGCTGCTCGCGGTGGCCGTGCCGGTGCACGCCTGGTTCGGCACCTGGCCGGATGCAGCGGCGATGGGCCTGCGCATCCTCACGGCCGTGACCCTCGCCGCCGTCTTCACCATGACCACGAAGGTCGAGGCCCTGCTCGACACCGTGCAGGCGGCGCTGCGCCGCGTGCCGTGGATCGATGCGGAGCGCGTCGGACTGGTGCTCGCCCTCACGATCCGCTGCGTGCCGCTCCTCGCCGCGATCGTGCGCGAGGTGATCGACGCGCGCCGTGCGCGCGGGGTCGGCGGGTCCCTGCGGGCGATCGCCGTGCCCGTGATCGTGCGCTCGCTGCGGACGGCCGACGCGTTCGGCGAGGCACTCGTCGCCCGCGGCTACGACGACTGAGCGGATGCGGGCGGCCCGGCCGCATCCGTCGCCCTGGCCCTACCCCTTGTGGCGGGGCTTGCGCGGCGGCCGGTCGTCGTACCGGCGACCACCATCACGGTCGTCTCGCGGCTTCCGCGGGCCGCGGTCGTCGCGATCGCGGCGCTTCGGGGCGCCGGTGTCGGGGCGCAGCTCGATGAGCTTGCCCGAGATGCGCGTGCCCGAGAGCCGGTCGAGCACGTCGCCGGGCAGGTCGGCGGGCAGCTCGACGAGCGAGAACGCCGGGCGGATCTGGATCGCGCCGAAGTCGTCGCGCTGCAGGCCGCCCTCGTTGGCGAGCGCGCCGACGATCTGGCGGGGCTCGACGCGGTGGCGCTTGCCGACCGCGATGCGGTAGGTCTCCATGGGCTTGCCACTGCCGCGACGCGGGCGAGCACCCCGCTCGCCGCCGTCGCGGTCGCGCGCCGGCCGGTCGTCGCGCTCGCGGCGGGGCCGCTCGGGCTCGGGCTCCATGAGCAGCGGCGAGTCGCCCTGCGCGACCACGGCGAGCGCCGCGGCCACGTCGGCCTCGGGCACGTCGTGGTGGCGCACGTAGTGGGCGATGATGTCGCGGAAGCCGTCGATGCGCTCGTCCTGCGCGAGCGCCGCGCTGATGCGATCGTCGAACCGGGCGAGACGTGTGACGTTCACGTCGTCCACGCTCGGCAGCTGCATCTGCTCGATCGGCTGGCGCGTGGCCTTCTCGATGCGGTTCAGCAGCCCGCGCTCGCGCGGGGTCACGAAGCTGATCGCATCACCGGTGCGGCCGGCGCGGCCGGTGCGGCCGATGCGGTGCACGTACGGCTCGCTGTCGGTCGGGATGTCGAAGTTCACCACGTGACTGATGCGCTCGACGTCGAGGCCTCGCGCCGCGACATCCGTCGCCACCAGGATGTCGAGCTTGCCCGACTTCAGCTGGTTGACGGTGCGCTCGCGCTGCGCCTGCGGCACGTCGCCGTTGATCGCCTGCGCCGAGTAACCGCGCGCACGGAGCTTCTCGGCGAGCTCCTCGGTGACGTTCTTGGTGCGGACGAAGATGATCATGCCCTCGAAGTTCTCGACCTCGAGGATGCGGGTGAGCGCATCGACCTTCTGGGCATACGAGACGACCAGGTAGCGCTGCGTGATGTTCGCCGAGGTCTGGGTCTTCGCCTTGACCGTGATCTCCTCGGGGAGGTTCAGGTACTGCTGCGAGATGCGGCGGATCGCGGCAGGCATGGTCGCCGAGAACAGCGCGACCTGCTTGTCGTCGGGCGTCTCGGCGAGGATGGTCTCGACGTCCTCGGCGAAGCCCATCTTCAGCATCTCGTCGGCCTCGTCGAGCACGAGGTACTTGAGCTCCGACAGGTCGAGCGTGCCCTTGTCGAGGTGGTCCATGATGCGGCCCGGGGTGCCGACGACGATGTGCACGCCACGGCGCAGCGCGGACAGCTGCACGCCGTACCCCTGGCCGCCGTAGACGGGAAGGATGTGCACGCCCCGCAGGCGGGCGGCGTACTTCTCGAACGCCTCGCAGACCTGGAGGGCCAGCTCGCGCGTCGGCGCGAGCACGAGCGCCTGCGGCTGCTTCTGCGAGACGTCGAGGCGCGCGAGGATCGGCAGCGCGAATGCCGCGGTCTTGCCCGTGCCGGTCTGTGCGAGGCCGACGACGTCGCGCCCGCTCAGCAGGGTCGGGATGGTCGCCGCCTGGATCGCGGACGGGGTCTCGTAGCCGACGTCGTCGAGTGCCTTCAGCACCTCGCCGTCGAGTCCGAGGTCGGAGAAGGTGGTCGCGGCCGGCTCATCGGGAGCCGCTGCCTCGACGTGGGAGTCGGTGGAAGTCACAGTTCAGGGTAGACCCCGCGCCTGTGACGACGCCGGTAGCCCGCGCGCTCCGGAGACGACGGAAGCCCGGTCACTCACGTGACCGGGCTTCTGCGGTGCACCCCCAGGGACTTGAACCCTGAACCCACTGATTAAGAGTCAGTTGCTCTGCCGATTGAGCTAGAGGTGCGTTCCGATTCGATGCTGTCGCATGTCGAACCGAGGGTCAACGGTAGCATCACGAACCCCGTTCGCGCCAATCGAGGCAGGCGGCGCGTCGCGAGCCGGCCACCGGCGCTCAGGCGAGGTCCGCCAAGCGGTCGAGGAGCATCGGCAGCGAGTCCCTGGCGTGCTCGGCCAGTGACGTGTCCTCGTACTGTCGATACGGCACCTCCGCGACGAGTATGAGGAACAGGTTGACCGTGTAGAGCAGCCGGCGCCGGCGTTCCGATCGGGTCAGTTCGCCCCGCCCGTACCCGCGGACGAAGTCGTCGAAGCCACCGACCCCGGGGAGGTCGACCGGCGCGAAGCCCGCTTCCATGATCGGGTCGCCGTAGAGGGCGCGCTCGTGGTCGATGATCCCGATGATCGTGCCGTCGGCGACGATCGCGTTCGTCGGCCACAGGTCCCACTCGATCAGCCTGGGCACTCGCACCTCGTCGAGGTCAGCCGCGTGATCGGTCACGGCACGCCGGATCACGTCCGGGTGGACGCCCAGGTCGACGCCCGCCTGTTCGGCGTCCGCCAGTGCATTCCCGACCAGGTCCGTGAACGCCTCCCGCCACGTGTCGAAACGCGGATCGAGGACGCCGCCGAAGGCCGGCCCGACGATCGAGTTCACCTCCCGTGTCATCGCGCCCAGTTGCGCATGGAGGCGGGCCGCGTCGTCCGCCGGGAGCACGTCGTCGCGGAGGAGGTGTCCGAAGTTGTCACCGTCGATGTAGGGCATGGCGAACCACTCGGCATCGACCAGTCCCCTGCTGCCGTCGAAGTGGTCCACGACGGGCACCGGCAGCGCGGTCCGCTCGCGCAGGAGCCGGATCGCGGCGACCTCGGTGCGAATGAGCGCGTGTTCGTGGGACATGAGACCGGCGTGCGGCGAGGCCCCGATCTTCAGCACCACCCGCCGACCGTCGCGGAGCCCGGCCGAGTAGACCGCGTTGCAGTGGCCCTCGTCCAACGCGTGCGCGACCACGTCGCCGGCCGGGACGGCATCGGAGCCGTACGCGCGCTCGAGCAACGACCGCAGCGTCTCGGCGGACGGTGCGTACTTCGTCTGGCTCTTCATGGTGACGTCCTCGTCCCCCGTCGGCACCATGGCCGCCGGGCCGCGACTCGCGGCCCATGCTCCCACGGCCGTCGCGCGCACGCCACCGGTGTGGGCGTGCACGGCGGGCACCCGCTCGATAGCCTGAACGGGTGACCGCACCGCACGCCGACGACCTCGCACTGGCCCTCGAGCTCGCCGAGATCGCCGACCGCGTCTCGCTCCAGCGGTTCCGCGCCGTCGACCTCGACGTGCAGACGAAGCCCGACCGCTCCCCCGTCACCGAGGCCGATCTCGCGGTCGAGCGCGCCATCCGCGAGCACCTCGCGGCGGAGCGCCCCGACGACGGCGTGATCGGCGAGGAGTACGGCACCGAGGGCTCGAGCACGCGCCGCTGGATCATCGACCCGATCGACGGCACCGCGAACTTCCTGCGCGGCGTGCCCGTGTGGGCGACGCTCATCGCGCTCGCGGTCGACGACGTGCCGGTCGTGGGCGTCGTCTCGTCGCCCGCGATGGGCCGCCGCTGGTGGGCGGCCACCGGGTCGGGCGCGTGGACGTTCTCGTCGGACGCCGAGCGCGGCCATGCGGTCGACGGCGACCCCGAGGCATCCGCTTCGGGAGCCCCCCGGCGCATGCACGTGTCGCAGGTCGCCGACCTGGCCGACGCGTCGCTCAGCTTCCAGAGCCTCGGGCAATGGCGCGACGCCGGCTACCTCGAGCGGCTGCTCGACCTGCAGGGGCGCGTCTGGCGCGATCGCGCGTACGGCGACATGTGGTCGTACATGCTGCTCGCCGACGGGCTCATCGACATCACGGGCGAGTTCGACGTGAAGGTCTACGACCTGGCCGCGCTGATCCCCATCGTCGAGGAGGCCGGCGGCCGGTTCACGAGCATCGACGGCACGCCCGGCCCGTGGAGCGGATCGGCGCTCGCGACCAACGGCGCGCTGCACGACGCGGTGCTCGGCGTGCTCGGGCACGGCCCGCGCTGAGCCGACCAGAACGGCCCCGACGGGGCATCCGATCGAGAGGAACCCATGGAATTCTGCGTCTTCACCGAGCCCCAGCAGGGCGCGAGCTACGACACGATCCTCGCGCACGCGCAGGCGGCCGAGCGGCTCGGCTTCGACGGCTGGTTCCGCTCAGACCACTACCTCGCGATGGGTCCCGGCGAGGGGCTGCCCGGCCCGACCGACGCGTGGACGACGCTCGCCGGGCTCGCGCGCGAGACCGAGCGGGTGCGGCTCGGCACGCTCGTCTCGTCGGTGACGTACCGGCACCCGGGCGTGCTCGCGATCCAGGTGGCGCAGGTCGACCAGATGTCGGGCGGTCGCGTCGAGCTGGGCCTCGGCACCGGATGGTTCGAGGCCGAGCACGCCGCCTACGGCATGCCGTTCCCCGAGCGGCGCTTCCAGCTGCTCGAGGAGCAGCTCCAGATCGTCACCGGGCTCTGGGGCACCCCAGTGGGCGACCGATTCCACTTCGACGGCGAGCACCACACCCTGAGCGACTCCCCCGCCCTGCCGAAGCCGGAGCAGCACCGCGTGCCGGTCATCGTCGGCGGCGGCGGGCCGCGACGCACGCCCCAGCTCGCCGCGCGCTACGCCACCGAGTTCAACCGCGGGTTCGTGAGCGAGGACGAGCTCGCCGAGAACTTCGCGCGAGTGCGCGCCGCGTGCGAGGCCGAGGGCCGCGACCCCGGCGACCTGAAGTACTCGGCCGCGCTGCCGACCGTCGTGGCGTCGAACGACGACGAGTACCGCCGCCGCGTGCTCGCCGCGGGCGGGAACCCGGAGACGTTCGCCGAGGTGAACATCGCGGGCAGCCCCCAGCAGGCCGTCGACAAGCTCGGCCGCCTGCGCGAACTCGGTGCGGGCCGGGTCTACCTGCAGACGATCGACATGACCGACCTCGAGCACCTCGAGCTCATCGCCGCCGAGGTGCTGCCGCACGTGCGCTGAGGCGCGACCCGGCTACTCGGTCGCGGCGGCGGGCACCGGCCGTGGGGTGCGTCGCGCGGCCGGGTTCACGCCCGCCCGTCGCATCCCGGCGACCACCGCGATGCCGAGCGCGGTGCCGGCGATCGCGCTCGCCATGGTGAGTGCGAAGAAGCCGACCTGCGCGCCCGTCGTCATCGACGCCAGGTCGAACGACTGCGCCGACAGCACGGGGTAGACGATGCCGACGAGCACCGCGCCCGCATAGTGCTGTGCGAGGGTCCAGAACCGGTACAGCACGACGAGGAACGCGACCTCGGCGAAGAACGCCCACCACAGGTTCGTGAGCACGCTCGTGAACCCGTAGCCTGAGAACGGCACGAGCACGATGCCCGAGATGAGCCCCACCAGCAGGCCCGCGCCCGGCCGCTGGAGCAGGCGCAGCGCGACCACCGCGGGCAGCAGCCAGAGCCCCGCGACCGCGACCGAGGCGAACGGCACGGCCGCGAAGAGCACGGTCGAGAGCCAGTTCGCGGGGGCGAGCAGCAGGCCTCCCGCGACGCCGATCACGGCGCAGGTGAGCAGGTACGAGGTCGACACGCGGCGCATGCAGTAAGGCTACCCTTACCTGTACGCCCGCCCCGACCGCTGTGGGCGGGCGAGCGGCTGCCCGTGAGCCTGCAGTTGCCCCGAGTCAACCCTCGCGCTGGAACGAACGCAGCCGACGCAGCAGCGGCCGCTTCTTGTCGAGGTGGCCGCCCATCCGGCTGAAGATGTCGTCGAGCGTGCGGATCGCCTCGGGGATGTACGGCCCCTTGTTGAGCATGACGCACTCGGCGCGATCTCCTGCCGCCGCATCCGTCACCTCGGCTCGCGTGGGCACGCCCGTGTCGGCGAGCGTGTCGAGCACCTCGGTCGCCCAGATGACCGGCACCGCGGCCGCTTGGCACAGCCACAGCACCTCCTCCTGCAGCTCGGCGAGACGCTCGAAGCCCGCCTCGACGCCGAGGTCGCCGCGGGCGATCATGACGCCGACCTTCGGACGGCGCATGAGCTCGAGGAAGATGTCGGGCAGGTCGGCGAAGCCCTGCGTCGTCTCGATCTTCACGACCACGCCGAGGTCGTCGGCGCCGCGGGCGTCGAGTTCGTCGGTCAGTTCGCGCACCTCGGTCTCGCTGCGCACGAAGGAGAGCTGCACGATGTCGGCGATCTCGACCACGGAGTCGAGCGCCTCCCGGTCGTCGACGGTCAGCGCCGACACCGGCAGGTCGGTGTCGGGCAGGTTGATGCCCTTCTCGGCGCGCAGCTTCGTGCCGCCGGGCGGTGCGCGGACCACCTCGACCTCGGCGCTGCGCTCCCCCACCTCGCGCACGACGCCCGCGATCGCGCCGTCGTCGAACGCCACCCGGTGCCCGGGCTCGAGGGTCGCGAACGCCTCGGGCAGCGTGCAGCCGACCCGATGGTGGCCGCCCGAGGTGGGCTCGGCCGGCGTGAGGTCGGCGGTGAGCGTGATCGTGTCGCCGGGGTGCACCCGGTGCGCCTGCACGACGGCCGGCAGCACGCCGACGGATGTGCGCGCATCCTCGACCGCGAGCACCATCCCCGTCGCGAGGTACGACGTGCGGTCACCGCGCAATACGACGGAGTCGTCGTCGCACTCCTCGACCCGCAGGCGACGCGAGCGACCCCGAGTGTCGCTGAACCGCACGATGTCGCCCGGCGCGCGACGTCGCAGCCACCCACCGTCAGTGACGGGCACGACCGGCAGGGCGGCGCCCGGTGGTGGAGTCGCGCCCGGCCCGAGGAGTCGCACCCGGGCGGGCGCCTCAACGCGGCCGAGCTGGTCGCGCTCCGGCTTGACTCGGACCACGCGCGGGCCTGCAGCGATCGGGCCCGTGCGGAGCTTCGGCCCCGCGAGATCCATGGCGACCGGGATGCTCGCATCGGCGAGCCGCACGTTCGCGGCCATGCGTACCCACGCCGCGGGGCCGTCGTGCGCGCAGTTGACCCGCGCGAGGTCCATGCCCGCCGTGACGAACGACGCCACCTGTCGCGGGTCGTCGGCCGCCGTCGACGGCAGCGTCACCATGATGCGGGTCGTGCGGTCGTCGGGGAGGCCGCCGAGCAGCGCGGCCGCGTTGGCGGCCAGCTGCAGCTCGAGACCGCCCCCGTCGGCGATGTCCTCCTCGGGCTCGCCGAGCGCGTCGCCGATCGTCCGCAGGACCGCCTCCAGGTTGCGCAGCACGCCCGCCTCCATTCGGCCGAGCGACGACAGTCCCTCGGCCGTGAGCCGCTCCTGCAGCGGGCGCAGGTCGCGCGACCGCAGGGCGAGGTAGTGCACCAGGTTCGCCGCGCCCGCGCGATGCACCGGGTCGACCGCGTCGATCCGCTGCCGGTCGCGCTCCTCGGCGGCGAGCGCCGCGTCCCTGAGCTCGCGAACGTCGGCGCGCAGCGCGCGAAGGCGCTCGGCACGTGCGATGAGCTGCTCCATCGGTTCCTCCCGTGCTCGTGGGTGCGCGGCGGATGCGGCGTGCTCGCCAGTCTCAGAGTGTACGACTGCCGGGTGACGCGTCGCCGTCGCGCGGGTGCGACCGCCGCTGTGGACAAGCGCGAGCCCGTCACCGGCGCTCGATACCATGCAGCCCCACCCCGAGATCGGAGTCCCGCGTGCGCACACGTCGTTCCCGTCCCCGTGCGATCGCGTCCGCCGCGCTGGCCGCAGCCGCCGTGGTGCTGCTGAGCGGATGCGGCCTGATCGAAGCCGCCATCACGGGCTACGAGCTGCCGCCCGTGCGCGACGCGGATTCGCAGGAGATCGTGGAGGGCGGCCAGACCCATGTGCTGAACGTGCGCATCGGCGACTGCCTCGGCGGCATCACGAACGACGACGTCATCGACCAGATCGACGTCGTGCCGTGCGACGAGCCGCACGAGTTCGAGGTGATGCACGAGTTCGACCTCACCGGCGACGCGTACCCGGAGGTCGAAGCGATGGACGAGATCACGATCGAGGAGTGCGACGCCGCGTTCGCGGAGTTCGTCGGCATCGCATGGGAGGACTCGGTGCTCGACTGGTACTCCGTCGCGCCGACCGAGACCTCGTGGAACGAGGTCGGCGACCGCGTCGTGCAGTGCTTCGTCTTCGACCCCGCCGGCCAGGTCACCGGCTCACTCGCGGACGCCGGCATCTAGCGGGTACGTGACTCAGTAGTGGTCGCGCGCTTGCAGGATCACGACATGCTCATCCGTCACGTAGTAGACGAGTCGGTTCTTGTCGTCGATGCGCCGCGACCATGCACCAGACAGCACGTGTCGGAGCGGCTCGGGCTTTCCGATGCCGGCGAAGGGGTCTCGAAGCACGTCGGCGACCAGCGCGTTGATGCGCTTGAGCGTCTTGCGATCCTGCGTCTGCCAGTAGAGGTAGTCCTCCCACCCGTTCGGGTCGAAGACGAGCCCGCGGGTCACGCTTCGAGCAGGTCGTGCTGCTCGAATTCGCCTCGGCGGGCGCGCTCCATCGCCTCCAAGAGACGGTCGGCGTTGGCGGCGTTGCGCAAGAGGTACGCGGTCTCGGTCAGCGCGTCGTAGTCGTCCTTCGACATGATGACCGCGTTGCCGCGCCGCGAGACCACTTCGACCGCAGTGTGATCGTCGTTCACCTGCTGGATGAGCCCGAACAGGCTCTTCCTCGCTTCGCTCGCAGTGATTGCGGACATGATCACGCTCCCCTGAAGAGTGGTACGTGAAATGGTACCAACCCACAGCGTGCGACGACGACCGGTGGTGGAGATGGGGGGAATTGAACCCCCGTCCATCGCTGAGATTCCACGCATTCTCCGGGCGCAGCCTGTGAAGGCGTTCTGCTCGGCCCCGACCTTTGCCACAGGCATCCAAGTCGACAGGCCCAGCCTGAGGAAAGTCCCGCACGACGCTCAGGCGACGTCGCGCAGCGAGTTCCCTAGATGACGCCAGGACCCGGGGCGGGAACAGACCCGGGCTGACGGACTATCGGGCTCGCTTAAGCAGCGAGGGCGAAGTCGGACTGCTTCTTATTGGCAGTTATTGGTGTGCAGAGGGCGTTTGCGAGATAACTCTGCATCCTCGGCCCGCTTCTCGTGGGCACACAGGCAATGTCGAAACCGATCATCCCCATGAGCCGCCGAATGGCGGGTCGTCGTCGCACGCTGTGGAGTTGTCAAGCCCGCGACCCTCAGGGGTGCGCGGCCTTTCAGGATACACCTTCTCGGTGGCATCCGTCACCCGATGCGCACGTGTCGCAGCGGCCCGAGCGCAGCGGATGCCTCGTCGCCAGCCCGACACACGCACGTAATGCGATCAACACATTGCGCCCATACCGTCCATGCATGGGCACCACCGGAACCACCCGGCCGCAGCCGCCGACGACGACGGGACAGGCGGCATGATCGACCGCGTCGACCCGTTCATCGGCACCGAGGTCACCTCCCTGCCGGAGCAGACCGGGCTCGCGGCGACGTGGTGGTGGGCCAAGCCCCAGGTGGGCAACACGCACCCCGGCGCGACCTACCCGCTCGGCATGGTGTCGGCATGCGCCTACTCGGGGGCCTACCCGACGGGGTACGGGCGGTACGACCTCAACACCGAGGGCGTGCCGCGCACCATCCACGACGAGCCCGTGGCATCCGGCTTCACGCACTTCCAGCAGTCGGGCACCGGGGCGATCCGCAAGTACTACAACTACTTCCGCGTCACGCCCATGCTCGAGCCGCTCGACGTGCTCGGGCGCACCTGGGGCATCGAGGACGAGGAGGCGACGCCCGGCTACTACGCCGCGACGCTCGACTCGGGCGTGCGTTCGGAGATCACCGTCGGGCCGAAGAGCGCCGTGCACCGGTACACCTTCCCGCGGCACGAGAACGCGCGCATCGTCATCGACTTCTCGCTCGGCGGCCTGTCGATCCCATACGGCTCGACGATTCCGCTGCGCGCCCACCTCGAGCAGGTCGCGCCGGGCATCGCACAGGGCGAGATCGTGGTCGAGGGCACGCCGCTGTCGGTCTACATCGAGTGCGACGAGCACCACTGGCGGCAGATGCTCTGGTACGACCGGCGGCTCATGCCCGGCGGCACGCGGCTCGACTTCGACCACATCCGCCCCACGACCCTGCGCCCGTTCGGGCTCATGTGGGCGGGGCCGAGCGAGCCCGGGCACACCATCGAGATCCGCATCGGGTTCTCGCTGCGCGGCGTCGAGCAGGCGCGCGAGAACCTGCGGCGCGACTGCGGGTCGGGCGCGAACCGGTTCGGGTACCGCCGCGAGCGCACGCAGAAGGCGTGGCGCAAGCAGCTGCGCTCGATCGCCGTCGACACCCCGTCGGCCGACCGCGAGACGATCTTCGGCACCGCGCTGTACCACTCGCTGATCAAGCCGTGCCTCGCGCCGCAGGAGAGCCCGTTCTGGCCCACCGACGGGCCGTTCGTGTTCGACCTCTCGACGATGTGGGACATCTACCGCACGCAGTTGCCGCTGCTCACCACGCTCATGCCCGAGCGGGCGGTGGAACTCGGCAATGCGCTGCTCACGATCTGCGAGGAGGAGGGCAACTTCCCGATCGGATACCGCATGGCGCGCGGCAGCGACCGCTTCTCCCGGCAGGGCAGTGCCCTCGCACAGACGTTCCTCGCCGACCTGTGCCAGCTGGGCCTGCCCGGCATCGACTGGGACTGGGCGCTCGTGCACATGCACAACGACCTGCGACGCACCTACGGCGAGGACTTCCTGCTCCGCGGACACGCGCACCCGATCAGCCACACCCTCGACCTGGCGTTCGGCTACTGGTGCACGGCGAAGGTCGCCCTGCGCATCAGCGACCGGGCGCTCGTGAAGGAGTTCGAGCCGCTCGCGGCCCAGTGGGTCAACGCCTTCGACGCCGCATCCGGCCTGCTCCGCGACTCGACCTTCTACGAGGGCAGCAAGCACAACTACTCGTTCCGGCTGCTGCACGACATGGCCGGGCGCATCGACCTGGCAGGTGGCGACGACGCGTTCGTGCAGCTGCTCGACGACTTCTTCGGCTACGGCGCCGACCCCGTCACGCAGCCGGGCATCGACCCGGGGCCCGACGAGCTCGCGGCCGGATACGCGCTGGGGCGGTTCGAGGGGCTCAACAACGAGCCCGACATGGAGGCGCCCTGGACGTACCACTACGCCGGCCGCCCCGACCGCACGGCCGAGGTGGTGCACGCGATCGTGCAGCAGCAGTTCGGCACCGGCCGTGGCGGACTGCCCGGCAACGACGACTCCGGCGGGCTGAGCTCCTGGTACGTCTGGGCGTCCCTCGGCATCTTCCCGATCGCCGGGCAGAACCGCTTCCTCGTGAACGCCCCGTCGTTCGCCGAGTCGGAGATCCGCGTCGGCGGCGAGGAGACGTTCTTCGTGCGCACCCGCGGGTTCCGCGAGCCCGAGCACGACGGCCCCGCGCAGTACGTGCAGTCGGCGACGCTCAACGGTGCACCGCTCGACCGCACCTGGCTGCGCGGCGACGAGCTGCACCGCGGCGGCGAGCTCGTGCTCGAGCTCGGCGACGCGCCATCCGCGTGGGGCACCGCACGGAGACCACCCTCGACCCCCGTCCGCTGAACGCACGACCTGCACCACCGCACCACCGCATCACCTGCACCACCGATCCACCGTCCATCGCAACGCACGGCACGCACCACCGCACCAACGAACACCGGAGGAAGCCATGGAGACCAAGCCCCGGAACCGTCTCGTCATCGTCAACCGCGCCGACCCCGTGATCTGCGGGCACTCGGTCGAGGGGCGCAATCTCGCCGAGACGGCGCGAGAACGCGGCTTCGACGAGGTGCGCATCGTCACCTGGCCGATCGAACGGCTCGAAGCGACGGGCCTGCCCCTCAAGCCGCTCGAGGGCGTGCTGCCGTACAGCGACGGCATCTTCGTCGAGCGCCCCGAGCCGGTCGGCGACTACAAGGTGCCCGACGGCCGCTACCTCGCCGGCATCACGGGGCGGCTCATCGAGCTCTTCACCGACGGCGTGCCGACCGTGTGCCTCTCGCTCTACCTGAGCCCGCACACCGTCGCCGTCGCCGACGCGGTGCGTGCCGCGTGGAGCACCGGCCTGCCGGTCAACGTGACGACCATCGCCGAGGCGGTCGGGTCGGATGTCACGAACGTCGTGCGCTCGTGCGTCGACAGCGGCCAGTTCGGGGCGGCGGCGCACATCCTCTCGAGCTACCTGAGCCAGGACCACTGCGTCGCGGTCTCGGAGTACACGCGCGAGCTGATCGTGTCGTCGGCGGCCGAGATCGACGCGTTCCACGGCACGAGGTTCGCCGACCAGTGCCGCGAACGCATCGAGATCTCCTACCCGGCGATCGACACCGACCAGTACCTCGACCTCGACGAGTCGGAGCTCGCGGCGCGCCTCGCATCACGCGGCCTCACGCGCGACGGGTACATCCTGTTCCTCTCGCGGCTGACCAAGGCGAAGGGCGTCGACGACCTCATCGCCGGATTCGAGAAGAGCGCGGCGAGCACGAGCCAGCAGCTCGTCATCGCCGGCCGTGGCCCGGAGGCCGAGGCGCTGCGCGCGCTCGCGGCCGCCTCACCGCTGGCCGACCGCATCCGCTTCCTCGACGACGTCGACGACGCGGAGAAGCCGTTCCTCATGGCTGGGTGCTCGACGTACGTGCTGCCGAGCAAGCCGCGGCCCGAGTTCGTCGAGACCTTCGGCATCGCACTCGCGGAGAAGATGCTCGCGGGCGGCGGGCCGGTCATCACTGCCGACACCGGGGGCATCCTCGAGGCGGTCGGCGAGCACGCGACGATCATCCCGGTGGAGGACGCCGACGCGATCGCCCGCGCGATCGACGACGCCGTGGTGGGCCTCAGCCCCGACGACCGCCTCGCCCGGTCGCACGCGGCGCGCGAGTACGCACTGCAGTTCGACCGGCGCAACGTGTTCGACCGCCTCTTCACCGGCGCCGGGGCGCTGCCGGAGGTGCTGCCCGTCTGACCCGACCTCGCGAACCGGCCGGTGATCCTCGGGTCGCCGGCCGGACGCGCGCGGATCAGTCGGCGCGCACGAGCACCTGCTCGAGCGCGGCGAGCTCGTCGAGCGACAGGCCGCCCGCGAGCAGGTAGTCGCGCGCCGAGCCGTGCCGACGGTCGATGAGGTCGAGCGCCGAGGCGAGCGCTTCGCGCGGGCTGCCGCCCATGAGCATGCGCAGTCCCGGGGAGTCGGGCACGCCGTACTCGCCGACGAGCGTGATCATGCCCTCGAGCCACGGGCCCGCGAGGTACTGCTCGGTGCTCGCGTAGTCGTCGAGCACGAGGTCGCGGTCGACGCCCACCGACAGCAGCGCGAGCGCCGTGATGACGCCGGTGCGGTCCTTGCCGGCCGTGCAGTGCACGACCACGCCGCGACCGTCGGCGCGCGAGATCTCGCGGAGCGCCTCGACGACCACGCCGGTGTGCTGGGTGACGATGCGCGCGTAGAGCGCGTCGAGGGTGATACCGGGCTGGCCGGCGGATGCCCCGGAGCCCTCGAACACCGGCAGGCGCAGCAGTTCCACGTCGAGCCCGTCGAGGTCGTCGGGACGGTTGGCGACCTCGTACTCGTCACGCAGGTCGATCACGATGCCGACGCCGAGCTCCCGCAGGGCGGCGCGCCCCGGATCGCCCAGCTCGTGCAGCGCGTCGGAGCGGAACAGCACGCCCTCGCGCACCGTGCCGGCCGCGGCGGGAACCGGGCCGACCGAGCGGAAGTTGACGGTGCCGGGGACGTCGAGTCGGGTCGAGGCGTTCATCGCGTCGAGCCTAACCCCGCTCACTCCCCCAGGTGCCGCCGGCTGGCGATCGCGCGGTCGGCCTCGCGCTTGTCCTGCTTCTCGCGCAGCGCCTGGCGCTTGTCGTACTCGCGCTTGCCCTTCGCCACCGCGATCTCGACCTTCGCGCGGCCGTCGGAGAAGTACAGCTTCAGGGGGACGAGCGTGTACCCGCCCTCCTTGGTCTTGTGGCTGATCTTCACGATCTCCTGCTTGTGCAGCAGCAGCTTGCGCTTGCGCCTCGGCGAGTGGTTGTTCCAGGTGCCCTGCATGTACTCGGGGATGTGCACGGCGTCGAGCCACGCCTCCCCGCCGTCGATGTACGCGTAGCCGTCGACGAGCGACGCGCGGCCCTGCCGCAGCGACTTCACCTCGGTGCCGCTCAGCACGATGCCGGCCTCGTACGTGTCCTCGATGAGGTAGTCGTGACGGGCCCGCCGGTTGGTGGCGATGACCTGCTCGCCGCGTTCCTTGGGCACGATGTACTCCCGTCTCGATCGCTCCGCCGGGTGCGGGGCAGCCTCACAGTCTAGCCGTTGCTACACCCGGAGGTAGCGCGCGATCGCGATGTAGGCCGAGAGCGCGGCGAGCAGCACGCCCGAGACGATCAGCAGCGGCACGACCACGAGCGCGTCGCCGAGCCCGACGAGCGCGGTGAAGGTGAGCCTGGTCGACAGGTAGCCCTGCACGAAGAACTGCACGATGCCGACCACGGCGGCGCCGGCGAGCAGCGATCCGATGAGCGCGGCGAACACGCCCTCGAGCACGAACGGGGTCTGGATGAACCGGTTCGACGCACCGACGAGGCGCATGATGCCGAGCTCGCGCCGTCGCGAGTACGCCGACAGGCGGATCGTCGTGGCGATGAGCAGCGTCGCCGCGACGAGCATGACGAGGGCGATGCCGATCGCCGTGTAGCTCGCCGCGTTCAGCACGGAGAAGATCTGGTCGAGGTAGCGCCGCTGGTCGACGACCTGCTCGACGCCCGCGACGCCCGAGAAGCTCTCGGCGATCACGGCCGACTGCGACGGGTCGACGAGGTTGATCCAGTACGTCTCGTTCAGCACCTCGGGCGTGACGTAGTCGGCCGCGGGGGTGCCCTCGAACTGCGCCTGGAAGTTCTCGTACGCCTGGTCGTGGTCTTCGAAGTAGAACTCGTCGATGAACGGCGCGAGCGTGTCCGACTCGAGCTGCGCCTCGATCGCCGCCCGCTGCTCGTCGGTCGCCTCGCCGTCGGTGCAGGTCGTGCCGGGCGACACGGACGTGCACAGGTACACCGCGACCTGCGCGCGGTCGTACCAGTAGTTCTTCATCTGCGCGATCTGCAGCTGCAGCAGCGCGGCGGTGCCCACGAAGGTGAGCGACACGAACGTCACGAGCACGACCGACACCACCATCGAGGCGTTTCGCCGCAGCCCGCTCGCCGCCTCGGCGAGCACGAGTCCGGCTCTCATCGGGTGGGCCCCACTTCCTGCTCGTCGTCGCCCTGCTTGGTCTCGCCCGCACGCAGCCCGAGCCGTTCGGCGAGGGTCAGCTGCTGCGCGACCTCGGGCGTCGGCTCGGCGTGGCTCACGCCGTCGAGCACCTGATCGGCACCGGATGCATCGGAGTCGCCGTCCTCGTTGCCCTCACCGCTCCCGTCGTCGGCCAGGTCGACGACTCCCGTGGCTGCGGCGGTCACGCGCGCGGCCGCATCCGTCACCTCGTCGCTCTCCTCGGGTTCGACGTAGAGCGGCTTCGCCTGCTGCATCGCGGCGACCGGCACCTTCGGTGCCGCGACCGTCACGTCGCGCTCCGCCGCGATCTCCTCCCGTGCCTCGTCGTGCCCGTACCCGCCCTGGCGGTCGTCGCGCACGACGGTGCCCGCCGAGAGCTCGATGACGCGTCGCTGCATCTGGTCGACGATGCCGGCCTCGTGCGTGGCCATCACGATCGTGGTGCCGCCCATCGAGATGCGCTCGAGCAGGGTCATGATGCCGGCGCTCGTCACGGGGTCGAGGTTGCCGGTGGGCTCGTCGGCGAGCAGGATCTGCGGCTTGTTCACGATGGCGCGTGCGATCGCGACGCGTTGCTGTTCGCCGCCCGACAGCTCATGGGGCATCCGCTTCGCCTTCTCGTCGAGGCCGACGAGCTTGAGCGTCTCGGGTACGACGGACTGGATGAATCCGCGCGACTTGCCGATGACCCGCAGCGAGAACGCCACGTTGTCGTAGACGTTCTTGTTCGGCAGCAGCCGGAAGTCCTGGAACACGACGCCGAGGCTGCGCCGGAAGTACGGCACCTTGCGACTGGAGATCTGCCCGAGGTTCTGCCCGAGCACGTGGATGCGGCCCGCCGACGGCTTCTCCTCCTTGAGGATCAGCCGCAGGAAGCTCGACTTGCCCGACCCGGACGCGCCGACGAGGAAGACGAACTCCCCCTTCAGGATCTCGACGTCGACGCCGTCGAGCGCCGGCCTCGGGTTGCCGGGGTACTTCTTGGTGACGGAGTCGAAGCGGATCATCGGGATCGAGCCTAAGCAGCGGCCCGCCGTGTGTCAGCAGCGACGCGCGTGTCGTGCGCGAGCCTGTGCGGTGCCCGTGTGCCGGCTGTGACGGGCGGGCGGATGCCTCGGGCCGACGCGCGGGCCCAGTGGCATCCGCTCGCCGTGCTCTTGCCGTCGGGAACCTAGGCCGGCTGCGCCTGCTGCTGCTTGCGCCAGCGGATGCCCGCGGCGATGAAGCCGTCGAGGTCGCCGTCGAAGACGTTCGACGGGTTGTTCACCTCGAACTCGGTGCGGAGGTCCTTCACCATCTGGTACGGCGCGAGCACGTAGGAGCGCATCTGGTCGCCCCAGCTCGCGGTGATGGTGCCGGCGAGCTCCTTCTTCTTCGCGGCCTCCTCCTCGCGCTGCTGCAGCAGCAGGCGCGACTGGAGCACGCGCATCGCGGCGGCGCGGTTCTGGATCTGCGACTTCTCGTTCTGCATCGACACGACGATGCCGGTCGGGAGGTGCGTGATGCGCACCGCGGAGTCGGTCGTGTTGACCGACTGGCCGCCGGGGCCCGACGAGCGGAACACGTCGACGCGGATGTCGTTCTCGGGAATCTCGACCTCGACGGCCTCCTCCATGAGCGGAATGACCTCGACCGCCGCGAAGCTCGTCTGCCGCTTGCCCGCGGAGTTGAAGGGGCTCATGCGCACGAGGCGGTGCGTGCCGGCCTCGACCGAGAGCGTGCCGAACGCGTAGGGCGCGTCGACCTCGATGGTCGCCGACTTGATGCCGGCCTCCTCCGCGTAGCTCGTGTCGAGCACCTTGGCGGGGTACTTGTGCTGCTCGGCCCAGCGCAGGTACATGCGCAGCAGCATCTCGGCGAAGTCGCTCGCGTCGACGCCGCCGGCACCCGCGCGGATCGTGATGACCGCTGACTTCGGGTCCCACTCGCCGTCGAGCAGGGTCTGCACCTCGAGGTCGCCGATGGTCTTGGTGAGCGCGGCGAGCTCGTCGCGCGCCTCGGCGGCGCTGTCCTCGTCGCCCATCTCGTTGGCGAGCTCGACGAGCACCTCGAGGTCGTCGAGCCGCTGGTCGACCTTCTTGACCTTCGCGAGGTCGGCCTGCTTGTGGCTGAGGGCACTGGTGACCTTCTGGGCGTGGTCGACGTCGTCCCACAGGTCGGGCGCGCCGGCCTGCTCGCTGAGGTCGGCGATCTCCGACTCGAGCCCGTCGACGTCGACGACGGCGCGGATGTCACGGAAGGTGGTGCGCAGGGCGGTGATCTCCTGCGAGAGGTCAAGTTCCAACATGTCGGGGTCCAGCCTACCGGCGCGGGCGGGCGAGCGGATGCCCCGGGGCATCCGCGGGCCTCGTCCCGACCGCTCCGCGCCCGGCGACTCAGTCGACGGGGAACTCGTCGAGTCGGGCGCGGGCCAGGAGGTCGGCCAGCGCGGCGCGGTCGCGCAGGCCGGTGCGGGCGTAGATGCGCTCGAGGTGGCGCTTGACCGTGTGCGGCGAGAGGAACAGGCGCTCGGCGACCTCGGCGTTCGAGGCGCCGGCCGCGACCTCGGCGAGCACCTCGTGCTCGCGTTCGCTCAGGATCGAGACGACCGGCTTCGCCGCGATCCACTGCTCCGCGAAGATCGGTGCGACCTGCCGCACCCGCAGTTCGGCGATGAGCGACTCTGCCGCCCGACCGGCTGCGCGATGCAGGGCATGCGAGCGAACGGATGCCTCCCAGGCGATCGCGTCCGCACCGAACACCGCTGCCCGCAGCGCCACCTCGTCGAGCCCAGCGGCATCCGTCGCCACCACCGCGCGTGCCTCGTCGGCGATGATGCCGGGCAGGCCGCCGCCCGGGATGTCGGCGATGCGGGCGATCTCGTCCATCCGCGCGACGACTCGGTCGTCCGCGCCGACGAGCATGACGCGCTCCCGGTGGCAGAGCAGCTCGTAGAGCCGCGTGTGCTGGCGTCGCGCGACCTCGACACCGCGCTCGAGGTGCACGCGCGCAGCCGCCGCGCCGTGCTCCCGGAAGGCGAGGCGTCCGAGCGCGAGGTGCTGCAGTGCTTCGCTCTGCACACGCCCGTCGGCGATCGGTTCGGCGAGGTCGGCGAGGATGCCCCGGACGTCGTCCGCGGGCACGCGCTGCGACGCGAGCGCGACGGCGTACTCGGCGAAGATGACCGGCGCGTGGATGCGATTTGCGCCGCCCCGTGCGGACCGCTCCGTCTCGAGCAGCGCGCGGGCGGCTTCCCCGGCCCGACCTCGACGGGCCGCGATGAGCAACTGCGCCCCCGGTACGAGTACCTCGCCCGCGGGGTTGCCGCTCTGCGCGGCGGTCTCGGCGAGCATGACCCAGGCTTCCCGCGCGGCCGCGGTCCCCTCGGCCCAGGTGGCCAGCGCGACGTGGCTGTTCCACAGTCGCAGCCGCTCGTACATGCGCTGGCCCGGCAGGTCGCCTGCCTGTTCGGCGACGGCCATCCCACGGCCCACGTGACCCGTCTTCCACGCACTCGTCACCGCGTCGACGGCGACCACGCCCGTCGACCCCCAGCGCAGGTCGTCGTCGCCCACGTGCGCGTCGAAGAACTCCCACACCGGGTCCAGCGGCTCGACGAACATCCGCGTGCGCATCTCGTACGCCGCGACGGCGTCGGCCGCGGCGCCTCGGAGGCGCGCGCGTGCGGCGGCGGCGACCTCCCGAGCGGCGGCGACGTCGTGGCCGAACTCGAACCGGGCGCGCGACTCGGCGCATGCCACATCGGCGATCTCGTCGTCGCCCGTGGCCGCCGAGCGCGCCTCGTCGAAGAGCCGATCGGCAGTCACCCAGTCCTGCGTCATGGCGGTCAGCTCGGCGGTGAGCGCCAGCGTGTGCGGCGATCGCTCCACGCTCGCGAGCGCGGTCGCGATCACGCGCGCGAGGTCGACGCGCTGCACCGAGAGCGCGCGCTCCAGCGCGCGACGGAGCAGCTCCGGCCCGAGCGGCCCTCCGGATTCGAGCAGGAGCACGACCGACCGGGCAGGGTCGATCTCGGCGAGCGCCTCCGCGAGGACCCGTCGCACATCGTCCCGGACCTCCGGCGCGAGCGCCGCCGCAGCGACCTCGCCGTGCAGCGGATGCCCGAGCTCGACGCCGGCCGCGCCGTCTGATGCCATCCCCCGCTCACGGAGGGCATCGAGCGACGACGTGGGCGCGACGCGCGCGAGCACCTCCTCGGGAACGGGCTGTCCGAACTCCAGGGCGGCGAGGGCCCGATGGGATGCCTCGTCGAGCCGCTCCACCTGCCCACCGATCACCTCGCGCAATCGTGGCGGCGCGGCCGTTCGCGCCGGGCCCGCGAGCCGCGCAGCGTCCGAGCCGACCACCAGGTCGCCGTCCTCGATCGCCGCGGCGACCAGCTCGCGCACGCACAGGGGCAGGCCGCGAGCGGCCTCGACGATCCACTCCTCCGCAGCACGGTCGAGCGCGGCGCCGACCATCTCCGACGCCAGCCGCGTCACCGACTCGGGCGACAGCGGCTCGACTTCGATGCGCTCGAGCACCTCGTCCTTCCAGAGCATCGTGAACGGCTCCGGGCACCGCTCCCCCGCACGCTGGGTGACGACCGCACCACATCCGATCACGTCGACCAGGTGCGCGATCACGCGCGCGGACTCCTCGTCGAAGAGGTGCGCATCGTCGACGATCAGCACCTGCGGGCGGGCCCGACGTCGCTGCCGCAGCACGGTGATGGCGGCCGTGGTCGGATCCTCCGTCGTCTGCGGCTCGATGGTCGCGACGATCGAGTCGAGCGGCATCGATGCGACGGATGCGGCGCCGCGGACGCGGTACACGTCGGCATCCGCCCGCTCACCGCCGACGACGTGCGCGAGCCGGGTCTTGCCGACGCCGGCAGGGCCGACCAGTATCGCGCCACGACCGCGCAGCGAGTTCCGGATGCGCACCAGCTCGGCGTCGCGTCCGATGAGCAGGTCCGTGCGCATTCCGGGTCTGCGGCCACCGCGATCGGCCGCGCGTGCCTGTCGTGCCATCGGATCCCCTGCCGATAGTGAGCAGCCGTCGTTTTCTGGGGGCAACGCTACCGGCACCGGTTCGCGGAGCGCGTGCCCCCCGTTCGAGCCACACGTCCCCGCGCTCGGCTCGTGCGGACTGGTCCGCCGCGCGGTTTGGGCCGTCCACGACCGCCTCTTGGGCCGCTCGACACCTGTCGCGGACGCTCCACGGCGCACCAGACTCGGTCGCGTCACCCGAGGTTCCCCCAGACACCCTGGAGCAGACGATGACGAACCCCACACGAACCGCGACCACCATGCCGACGCCGACCCGATACGTGCGACACGATCACCGACTGCGACGCGCCATCGCGGTCGTGCCGATCGTGCTCGCCCTCGCCGGCTGCGGCATGGTCACCGCGCAGCCCGACGCGATCGCCCCGACCTCGCCCGCCGACCGCGGTGCGGGTGGAGGTTCGCTCGCGGTCAGCATGCGCTGAACCGCGCCCGCCGCCGGCCACGGCCCACAGGGGTGGCCGACCCGGTGGCGGGCGCGGTGCGCTGAGCCCCGCGCGAACGCCGACGGCGGGGCAACGCGAGAGGCCCCTCACCGAACGGCGAGGAGCCCCTCTGGGGTCGCGAGGCGCGTCAGTCCTCGGGTTCCTCCTCGTGCGCCTTCCTCCGTCGCTCCGCGCGCTCGGCCGCGCGGTTCTCGCCGACGGTGAGCGAGGCGTCGCCCGAGGCGGTGTGATGCGGGTCGACCGGGCCGGGCTTCTCGATGTGGCCGGGCTCGAGGGTGCGCGCGACGTCGTCGGCGGTCACGACCTTGACGGTGCCCGTCGCCGTCTCGTACCACTCGACCAGCTCGGGGTCGGTGCTGTCGAAGCCGGCACCGGCGCCCTCGTCCTGGGCGACCTCGGTCGCGCCGAACACGAAGTCGTCGCCGTGCTTGGCGATGCCGAGCCGCACGCCCTGCGCGATGGCCGCCTTCGCGTACCTGCGCCGCAGCATGTACGGATCGGTGCGCAGGTCCTTCGCCCACGCGATCATGATGCCGATCAGCACGACCGCGAACGGCAACGCCGTCACCACCATGATCGACTGCAGGCCCGACAGCGCCGTGTCGCCGCCCACGAGCAGCAGCGCGAGCGCGGCCGCACCGAGCAGCACGCCCCAGGTCACGGTGACCCAGGTCGAGGGCTCGGGCTTGCCGCGCTGGCTCATCGAGCCCATCACGATCGCGGCCGAGTCGGCCGAGGTCACGAAGAACAGCACGATCGAGATCATCGCGAGCACCGAGACGATCGCCCCGAACGGCAGGTTCGAGAGCACCGCGAACAGCGCACCATCCGACCCGCTCTCGCTGATGCCGAGGCCCTGCTCCTCGAACAGCATCGCGGTGCCGCCGAGGATGGCGAACCACACGATGCAGACCGCCGACGGCACGAGGATCACCACGGTGGCGAACTGGCGCAGCGTGCGCCCGCGCGAGATCTTCGCGATGAACATGCCCACGAAGGGCGACCACGAGATCCACCACGCCCAGTAGTAGTTCTGCCACGCGGCCATGAACGACGCCGCGTCCTCGCCCTGCGCCGGGTTGCGCGTGAGCATGATCCAGAGGTCGCCGAAGAACGCCGACATGCTGGCCGGAATGAGGTTGAGCAGGAAGAGGGTCGGCCCCGCGACGAAGACGAAGATGCCGATGACGCCCGCGACCACCATGTTGACGTTCGACAGCGCGCGGATGCCCCGCTTGATGCCCGACACCGCCGAGACCACGAACGCGGCCGTGAGCAGCGTGATGATCACGATGATCGCACCGTTGCCGAACGGGCCCGCACCGGTGACGATCTCGAGGCCGCTCGCGATCTGGAGGGTGCCCATGCCGAGCGTGACGCCCGTGCCGAAGAGCGTCACGATGATCGCGAAGATGTCGATGACGCTGCCGAGCGGCCCGTCGGTCTTCTCGCCGAAGATCGGGCGGAAGATCGCGGAGATGAGCGGTGCGCGCCCGCGTCGGTACGCCGCGTAGGCGATCGCCCCGCCGACGACGGCGTAGAACGCCCACGCCAGCGGGCCCCAGTGCAGGTTCGCCTGGGCCAGCGCGTGGAACATCGCCTCCCGGCTGCCCGCCTCGGCGTCGAACCCGGGCGGCACCGTGTTGAAGAACGCCAGCGGCTCGGCCGGACCCCAGAAGAGGAGCCCGATGCCCATGCCTGCGGCGAACAGCATCGCGATCCACGACACCGTGGAGAACTCCGGCGCCTCGTCGTCGGCGCCGAGGCGGATGCCGCCCGTGCGCCCGTAGCCCACCGCCATCATGAAGCCGAAGCAGATGATCGCGAGCGCCGAGAACAGCCAGCCGAAGTTGGTCGTGACCCAGCCCAGCGAGGCGGAGCCGGCCGCGCCCATGCCCTCGGGGTCGGCGAATCCCCAGATCACGACGGCGAGCACGAGGGCACCGGCGATGCCGAAGACGAGCCAGTTCGTACTGAACTTGCGTGGGGTGTCCTCCACGCCGATTCCGGGGATCAATGCCGGATGCAGGAAGTCCCGCAGGATCTTCTTCGGCTTCTTCTCCGGCGGCTGGTTGGCCGGAGGGGCGGGACGATCGGTTGTGGTCATCGGGAAACTCCCTGCGGCCGACTCAGCTGTCGACGGCCGACTTCCTCTTCGACGGTTGATGATCCCGACCCACACTAGCGAGGTGCGTTTCGGCGGCCTCCGGCACGCCGGCGGCGCGGCGGGAGGAAGGGCGGCGGACCGGTCGCCGTCAGCCTGCGCTGAACCGCACCGGCGACTGGGGCGCCGTGTCCACCTCGAGCCGAAACAGGTCGGGCCGGGCGTAGTGGCCCGTGACGTCGAACCACGAACGCGGCAGGCGGCACTTCTCGAGGTCGAGCTCGGCGACGAGCAGCCCACGCTCGCGGCGCATGGGCCCGGCGATCGCGGGCCCGAATGGCTCGTACACGACCGCCTCACCGGGGCTGATCCACGCCTCCTCGTCGTCGACGAGCCGGTCGCGGAACGGCACGTCGTCGGGCAGGTCGCCGAGCCGCCAGCTCGTCGAGCCGGCGAGCACGTACGCGCAGCTCTCCCGGGCGATGTGCTGCATGCTCGCCTGCCAGCCCTCCCCCACGTCGGCCGTGGGCGCGACGTAGATCTCCGGCATCTGCGCGTACAGCGCGTAGCGCGCGAGCGGCATGAGGTTCTCCCAGCACAGCAACGCGCCCACGCGCCCTACCGCGGTCTCGACGACCCGGATCGTCGAGGCATCCCCGAACCCCCACACCATGCGCTCCCCGAGCGTCGGCATGACCTTGCGGTGGTTGTTCAGGATCGTGCCGTCGGCGTCGATGATCGCGACGCTGTTGAAGATCGTGCCGCTGTGCGCGCGGTCGATCTCCTGATGGGCCGCGACCACGACGACGCCGTGCTCACGTGCCGCAGCCCGCACAGGTGCGAGGTCATCGGATGCCAGGTCGACGGCGTTGTCCTGCAGGCGGCTGACGAGCGCGACGACCATGTCCAGGTCGCCCTCCGGGCGAGCGCGCTGGACCCAGATCGGGTAGCCGGGGAACCACGCCTCGGGGAACACGATCAGCTCTGCGCCGAGCCCGGCGGCCTCCTCGATGTGCCGCACGGCGTGTTCGAGGGTGCGTTCGAGGTCGAGGAAGACGGGCGGGTACTGCACGATCGCGGCTTTCATGCGCGATCACCTCCGCGGCATCGGGTCGGGCGCTCCGTTCGGACGTTACTCCTCGTTCACCTCGCCCGCCGCCCCACTTCGGGGGCCGAATTCCGACCGATCGGCGCATTCCCGTCGTCGTGAGACGGTCGCCGGTATGGTCGGAGACGGCAGCGCCGCCACTCCGAGCACCCTCGACCAGGAGGTCGACATGAGCCAGCTCACCGACACCACGCAGTTCTTCGCCGTCTTCCGCTTCCCGCCGGAGCGCGAGGCCGAGGTCGACGACTTCTTCGCCCGACACGCCGCCTGGATGGAACGGGTCCACCCGCGCGAGGGCGCCGAGGCGCTCGTGCAGTACTCGGTCGCCAAGGGCGAGGACGCTGGGAAGATCGTCGTGCTCGTGACCGAGGTCTTCGCCTCGCAGGCCGGCTGGGAGAACCACCTCCGCATCGCCGGCTCGGACCCCGACACGGTCGACCTCGGCACCCTGACGGAGATCGGCGAGCACGTCATCTGGAACCCCGCGCAGGTCGTGCACTCGCTCTGGTGAGCTGAGCGTCAGCCCGCCGCCAGCCCCCCAGTTCGGGGGCATATCCCAACTGCAGCCGACCCATCCGCGATTCGGCGCTCCACAGAGAACTTTGCAGCCATTAGGCTCCGCTCATGAGCAGGAGCTACGTGCCCTGGATTCTGGGTATCGCGACCGTGGGTGGGCTCGCCCTGGCCGTTATCTCCGTCGTGATCGGCAGTGACCTCCCGAGCCTGGCGGCGGGACTTGTGATCGGCGGCTGCGTCGGTGCCGCGGGAGTCGCGTTCTGGGCGACGCATTCACGGCCGAGGACTCCGGAGTCCGGAATCCCGAACCCGGCCGAACTCGCATCCGCGATCCTCGAGGCAACCAAGGTCGACATCATCGGCATCGTCCCGCTTCACCTGCTGAATGCCATCCGTGCCGCCGCGGACGGCACGACGATCACCGACCCCACGCACCTGACATACGTGACGCCGGCCCGGCATCACCTCGGCATCGGCTCGCCCGACCAGCTGCGCATGCGGAGTCGCTGGCACCGCGCCATCACCGAGCTGAGCAACATGTTGCCGCGCCTTGCAGGCGAGGAAAACACGGGCCAGGTGGCCCAGTTCGTCCACGAGATGCCTGTGCCGTACTACGGCTGCCTCGTTCGCGTCGACTCCGAGCGCTACATCCTCGAGGACCTCCCCCGCGTCGGGCAAGACCCGAAGCCCGACCCCATACTCATCTCACGAGTCGAGGAGGCCGACCACGCCGTCGTGGACGGCTGGTTCGACACCTTCCAGCACCTCAACCGGCTCCTCACCCTGAACGAGATCACCTGCAAACGGGTCACCGCACATGGCCCGGTCGAAGATCAGCCAGCGGTCGTAATGAGCAGCGTGCGCAAGTACGGCACGAGCGCCGGCAAGCCAGACGTGATGCTGCCGATCGCTGCGGTCATCGCTCGCTGCCGTGAAATGGGCGGCGCATCGGTTGTGCTGAAGCGCCGCTCGCAGTACGCGGAGAACGATCCGAAGCGGCTCAGCATGCTCACCGCCCGGCTGCAGCCGGACGACATGCTGGCCGCAGCGCTGCGGCTGGCCGCCGATGACACGGAGCGGCAGCGCATCCGTGCCGACCGCGATGCTGTCGATCCGCTCGATGGCGGCGCCGTGTGGCGCGCGTACAACCAACCCCACGAACTCGGAGTCCCGGTCGAGGCCTTCGAGAGCGCCGCTGCCAGGGAGATCGAGCTCTCCCTGGCCATCGACGACGCCATCGAGCGCATGAACTACGAGGGCTTCGCCGTGCTCGACCACGGCCAGGGACACCAGCTGGGCTTCGCAGTGTTCACGTTGGACCTGAACCACGCCGGCGGCAGGCACCAGTCCGAGGTGGAGCGGGTCATCCAGTCGAGCCAGGACTTCGAACTGGTAGACGAGCGCGCCTACCTCGAGAGCTGCGAACTCATTCAGCGCCGCCAGACGGCACCACTCGACCTCAATCACCTACTCACGCAGGAGAAGTCATGGCTGAGCCCACGAATGTTCCCGCACTGAACGCGATCGTGCCAATCCGTGCGACCAGCCTCGATGCCGTGACCTGCGTCATCTCGGCGTGCGTCTACCGGGACGCGAGTCGTCGCGAGGTGCTCCTCGGGGTTCGCCGTTCGACCGAGACGAGCCGACGCCACCCGGGCGTGCTCTCGACGCCAACCATGCGTATTCCCGCGAGCCTCATGAGCGCGCTGCTCGCGCGACAAGGGGTCACCGACGAGGAAGCCATGGACTTCAGCGGGTTCGCGAACGTCGCACCGATGGAGTCCGCGCGTATCTCGGTGGAGGACTCCCTCGCCGACCCGCTGTCGTACGCGATCGAGGGCCTGCTGACACGCAAGCTGGGCTTGGCCGAACGCCTCGTCGAGGGACGCGCCCGCGGAACCGCCAAGTCGGTCGCGCTCGCGCGCGACGTCGTCGACGGGTGCGAGACGGATGCTCCCGAGGACACGCTCATGCTCACGGCCGAGCTGGTGCTCGACGACGTCCTCGAACTCGACCCCACGGCGTCGTACTCCCGGCTCGACTGGGTCGACGTCGACCTCTTGGACCGCGCACTCGCCGACGATGACCCGTACCTGCTGATCCAGGGCGGCGAACCGTGGGAGGTCTGCCTGTACGGGCTGTGCGTGCGCAGTGCAGCGTTCGCCGTCCACCATGCCGCCTAGCGATCCCGCACCTCGCCTGGTGCTGCTCTGCGGCGGCGAGAACACTCGGCTGCGCTCGCTCCGCCACACGGTCTACAAGCCCTTCCTCGACATCGAGGACTCGACGTTCGTCGCCCAGCAGGTCGAGCGTGCGCGCCGCGAGGGGCTGGAGGAGGTCGTCGTGGTGACCGATGCGGAGGACGGCCTCGTGACCCGGCTGATCCGGGAGATCCGTGCGTCCGTCCCCGGCGTCGAGCTGGCAGAGGCGACCGTCGCGGGATCCGTCGAGGAGAAGATCGTCGCCGTCGCACCGCATGACCGTGCGCTCGTCGCGCACGGCGACACCCACGCGTGGTTCTCCTGGCGGGACCTCATCGATGCGGCAACGCAGCAGGCGACAGACAGCGCCATCCTGGTCGCGCCGTACCGCCTCCCGTTCGGGGTAGTTCACGTCGCCGAGGACGGCCGAGCGACCACGTTCGAGGAGAAGCCGGAGACCGGGTACCTCGTCAACCTCGGGCACATGCTCCTGGGGCCGCGCGCTCTGGAGATGTTGGGCTCTGGCACGTCCCTGGTCGATGTGCTGCGCACGCTGTCAGCCGACGGGGATGTCGCAACGCTGCGCGCCGGGAAGGCGACCTTCCTGACGCTCGATGGCCCGGAGGACGTCATCGCCGCGCAGGCGCACATTCGTAAGCTCGGCTGGGACTGAGCGTCCGCACCGGTTCACCGGACTGCGATCACGATCCCTCAGCCCGAGAACACCGACCGGGCGACGCTCGTCACCTCGATCGGCACCTCCGCGGGAAGGAACTCCCCCACGATCGGCGGGCGCCAGACCGTGCCGAGCGTGACCGTGGCGCTGCGGCCGTCGAGGGTCGTGGCGTGCACGACCCGCACGTCGCCCTCGATGCCCGGGCCGGCCGCCAGGTGCTCCGACACCGCCGAGGCGACCTCCGACGGCTCGAGCTCGACGACCAGCCGATCACCCTCGCGGCGCACGTCGGCGAGCGCGAACGCCTCGGCCCCGGCGAGCGCCGCCCCGTCGGCGATCGTGAAGAGGCGCTTCCGCTCGAGGTACAGCGACGTCGCCCCCATCGTCACGATCATGACCGCGAGGCCGAGCGCGCAGCATCCGATCGTCAGCAGCAGCGTCGAGCCCGACTCGTCGTCGGCGAGCCGCGCCCGCAGCCGGCGCATCAGCCGGCCCCCGCGAACCGCGACACGGGCACGGTGGCGGATGCCTCGACGGGCACGCTCGCGCGCTCGCGCATCGCGAGCACGGGCGGCACGAGCGGCAGCGTCACCGACGCGCGCACGACCACGGTCACGCGAGACCCCGGCTCGAGGCATCCGCCGTCGCAGTGCAGGGCGACGGATGCCGCGGAGCGGTCGATCCCGTAGTCGGCCAGCGCGACCGCGACGGCGCGATCGACCGCGTCACGGCCCGACGCATCGTCGGGAGCGAGCGAGTACACACGCGCCGCGTGCCGGGCCGCACCCTCGGTAGCGAGCACGCCCGCCTGGATCGCACCGACCGCGAGCACCAGGTACACGAGCGGCACGAGCAGGATGACACCGACGGTGACGAACTCGAGCGACGCGGAGCCGCCCTCGCCACGCAGCAGGTCGCGAGCGCGGATGCGGATGCGGCGGGTCATCCGTAGGTCTCCACCACGGCGTGCCCGCGCACGTCGAGCGCGGCCTCGAGCCCGATGAGCCCCACGAGCGGCAGCGTCGCGCGCACCCGCACCTCGATCACCTCGGCGCCGGCGCCGCCGACCGATGCCGTGACATTGCGCGCGTACGACTCCGAGACGGCCGCGTCGATGAGGGCCCGCGTGCGCGCCACGCCGTCGGCCGCCCCGTTGCCCGCGAGTGCCGCGTACCGCGCACCCTCGGCCGCCGCGTCGAGCACCGTGTTGCGCACGTGCAGCGCGAGCGCGAGCTGCACCACGGCGAGCGCGAGCGCCGCGAGCAGCACCGTGACGAGCATCGACTCGACGAGCGCCGAGCCGCGCTCCGCCGCAAGCCGCCGACCGAGCCGGCTCAGAACCCCATCACGCGGTCGATGGCGGCGTCGAACACCCCGCCGAGTGCGGGCCCGGCGAGGCCCCACAGCACGATGACCAGGCCGGCCGTCATCAGGGTGATCAGCACCCACCCCGGCACGTCGCCTCGTTCCTCGTGCCGTACTCGCGCCAGCGCTCGTCGCATCCGTTCCGTCCTCTCCCGCCGGCACCGCCGGCATCTCCGTCGTTCGCATCACGTGCTCATCCGCCCGGCCGCCACTCAGAAGCCCGCCTGCAGCACGAGCAGTCCCGGGTACACGGCGAACGCCACCGTGACGGGCAGGATCATGAAGACCAGCGGCACCAACATGGCGATCTCCTTGCGCCCGGCCAGCTCGATGAGGGCGCGGGATGCCTCGCCGCGCACATCTCCGGCGAGCGCTCGGAGCACCTCGGCCGTGGGCACGCCGCGTTCCATCGCCGCGACGATCTGCGAGATGCAGCGGTCGAGCGCCGGGTCGTCGAGCGCCGCGGACAGCTCGCGCAGGGCGCGTGCGAGCGGCACGCCGGCGTGCACCGACGTCACGACCGCCGCGAACTCCCCCGGCAGCACGCCCGTGCCCACCCGCGAGACCCGCGTGATCGCGTCGAGCATCGACTCGCCCGCGGTGATGCTGAGGGTGAGGAACTCGAGCACGGTCGGCAGCTCGCTCGCGAGGCGGCGCATGCGGCGCTTCGCGCGCCACTCGAGGATCTGCTGCGGCACGAGCGCACCGGCTGCGGCGGCGATGATCGGCAGCAGGATGCGTGCGATCGGCGGCAGGCCGGACAGGCCCGGAAGCAGCACGACCGCTGCGACGGCCGCGGCACCCGCGCCCACGGCGGCGACCAGTTGCCGGAGGCGGAACTGCTCGCGCGTCGTGGCGACGCCGGCCTGGCGAGCGCGTCGCGCGATCTGGGCGTCGTCGCCGAACACGAGCGCCGTCGCGCGCAGCACCGACGCCACCGCCGGGCCGAACAGGCCCGCGAGCACGGCGGTCGGGTCGCTGCGGTCGCGGTGCACGACCGCGTGGGCCTCGGGAGAGACGTCGAGCACGTACGGTGCCACGCGGTCGATCGCGCGCGGGCGGCTCCAGCTCGGCAGCGCAGCGAGCAGGCACCACAGCCCGATGCCGAGGCAGGCGCCGAGGGCGACGGATGCCGCGCTCACGCGAACCACCGCCCCTCTTCGGGCAGCCGCCCGAGGCCGAGCATCAGTCGGTACGCGACCACGCTCACGCCCAGCCCGATCACGATCAGCGCGATGCCGGCGGGGGTGTTGTACGCAGCGATCGCCTCGGGTCGCGTCGACAGGATGAGCAGGAGCAGCCACGGCGCGCAGACCCCGAGGCGGGCGGCGTTGCGCACCCACCCCTGGCGAGCGGAGACCTCGGCGCGCAGCGCGGCATCCGATCGCAGGTAGGCGGACAGTGCGCGCAACGTGGGAGTCAGTTCGGTGCCGCCCACCTCGCGCGCCATGCGCAGCGTCTCGATGATGCGGTCGGCGACGGGGTCGGCGAGCGTCGCCTTCAACCGGTCGAGCGAGCCGGCAAAGTTCGCGGTCTCCCGCCAGTCTCGACGGAACTCGGCGAACGCGGCGCGCAGCGGGGCCGGGCCGATGTCGGCGAGCGCCGACACCGCGTCGGGCAGCGACATGCCGGCGCGCACGGCCGAGACGAGGTGGTCGACGAGGTCGGGCCATGCCGACCGGTGGGCGGCGCGGCGCGCGACCAGTCGCTGGCGCACGAGCACCCACGGGAGGGTCAGCGCGGCGACCGCGACGGCTGCGGCGAGAGCGACCACCCCCGAGACCGCGAACACGACGGCTCCGCCGACGACGGCGAACACGAGCGACATGACCACGAGCAGGCTCGGCGACACGCCTGGAAGGCCCGCCGCGGCAAGCGTACCGCGCAGGCGTGACGTGCGACCGGCTCCGGGCGACGGCGCGACGACCGCGCGGCGCGGCCACAGCCAGGGCGACGCGCAGAGCACGAGGCCCACGCCGAGCACGCCGCCGAGGGCGCCCGCGGCCGCGGTCACGCCACGTCTCGCAGCGTCGCCGCGAGATCGATGCCGACCGCGTCGAACTTGCGCCGGCTCGGGGTCGCTCCCGGCACGACGTCGAGTCGCCCGTCGGCCCGGGCGAACACCGGTCGGACCTCGATCCGGCCGTCCGCGCCGATGCCGTCGGGCGCCGCGATCTCGGCGACGTGGCGCGACCCGTCGGCGCCGAGGCTCGTGTGCACGACCAGGTCGATGCTCGACGCGACCGTCGGGACGACGAACGCGGCGTCGATGTTGCGCCCGGCGAGCAGCGGCAGCGTGCAGAGCTTGAGCAGCGCATCCGCCGCGCTGTTCGCGTGGATCGTGCACATGCCCGGCACGCCGGAGTTGAGCGCGATGAGCAGGTCGAGGCTCTCCGCCTCGCGCACCTCGCCGACGACGAGCCGGTCCGGGCGCATCCGCAGCGACTCCTTGACGAGGCGACGCAACGTGATCTCGCCCCCGCCCTCGAGGTTCGGCTGGCGGCACTGCAACGACACGACGTCGCGCGCGTCGAGGTCGAGCTCGAAGGTCTCCTCGACGGTGACGATGCGCTCGGCGGGCCGCGCCCGACCGAGCAGCGCGCCGAGCATCGTCGTCTTGCCGCTGTGGGTCGGGCCGGACACGAGGATGTTGAGGCCCGCACGTACGCTCGCATCGAGGAAGGTCGCCGCATGCTCGGTGAGGCTGCCCGACTCGACGAGGTCGTGCAGGTCGCGGATGCGGCGGTGGAACTTCCGGATGTTCACGGCCCAGTGCCTGCGCGTCACGTCGGGGATCGCGACGTGCAGGCGAGATCCGTCGGGCAGGGACGCATCGACGAACGGGGAGCTCAGGTCGACTCGGCGGCCGGATGCGCGGAGCATCCGCTCGACCAGATCGCGCACGTCCTGCTCGCTGAGCACCAGCGGCGTGAGTTCGCTCACGCCGTTGCGGGCGACGAACACGCGAGTCGGCCCGTTGATCCAGATCTCCTCGACCGAGTCGTCGTCGAGCAGCGGCTGGATCGCGCCGAGACCGGTGAGCGCCGCGACCACCTCGCGCGTGGCCTCCCGCTCGTCGACGTCGACCAGGCGGCCGCGTGCGAGCAGGTCCTCGCTGCGGCGCCGGATCTCGTCGCGCGCGTACCGCTCCGCGACGGCCGCGTCCTGCGAGAGGTCGACACCGTCGCGCAGCACGCGGGCCCGCACCTGCTCGGTGATCGTGCGGACGGCGTCGGACATGCGCAACAGTGTGGACGAGACGGTCCGCGCGCGTCGGCGTTGTCCACATCGCAACCTGCGCGACGGGCCCGCCTAGACTGTGCACGCACACGCGGGAGTGGTGAAACCGGTAGACACGCAGGATTTAGGTTCCTGTGCCTTCGGGCGTGTGGGTTCGAGTCCCACCTTCCGCACCGCTGATGGCGGATGCCGCCTGAGGGCCGATTCTTGGTCTGAGGGACGTAGCTTCGGCACTCAGACCAAGAATCGGCCCTCAAGCGGGGTGGGCGGGCGCTACGAACGCTGCCGGGCGGGGTCGAGCCTCGGCGACATGGAGGCGTCGCCCGAGCGCAGCATCGCGGCGATCGGGCGCGACGACAGCGCGAGCATCCGGGCGAGGCCGCGGCGGCCGGAGCGGCGCGCGATCGACGGCGCGACGCGCGCCGGGATCTGCGCGAGCGCCGCGAGCGGGCGCACGAAGGCCGAGACCTCGCGGATGCGGCCGTCGGGCGCGAAGCGCAGCAGTTGCGCGTCCTGCCCCCGGACGTCTCCGACGCTGAACGCGAAGACCGCCAGGCGCGTGTCGCCCGTACCGGTGCGGGCGATGCAGCGCACGTCGCGGAACTGGGCGAAGGTCGCGGTCGCCATCTCCTCGATGTCCGCACGGCTGCGGTACTCGAACGCGTCCGTCGAGGCCGAGTGGAACACCGCGTCGTCGACCATGCGGGCCGCATATCCGGGAGCGTCCCCCGCCTCGACGGCGGCGATGAGGCGGTCGAGGGCCGCGTCGACCGCGTCCTCATCGATCGGGGTCGGCGTATCGGCCATGCTCACTCCTCCTCGAGTGCCCGGGCGTACTCACCCGCGAACGCACGCAGCGCGGGCACCTTGGGAGCGTGCACCCAGAGACGTCCGCCGCCGTCGGGCGCCTCGGTGCCCGACACCAGGTACGCGTCGGCCCCGAGTTCCTCGAGCAACGGCAGCAGGCCGCGCGACTTCGACTCGGTGAGGTGGCCGATGCGGCGACGGCGGCCGTAGACCGCGACCAGGTGCGGGTGGTGCAGCGGGTCGCGCTCGCGCACCAGCAGGTACGAGTCGGCGGTGTGCGCGTCGACCTCGTCGTGCGGCACGTGGCGCTCCACGGCGGCGATGCGCAGGCGGGCCGCGGGCAGCGCGCGGAGGTCGACGACGTGCTCGGGCTCGGGCAGCAGCCGCACGGTCAGCGGCGGCAGGCCGCGCTCGGCGGCGTACTCACGCGCCCGTTCGCGGGCCGCCCGCTCGGCGTCGAGGTCGGCCACCCACGTGAGGAAGATCTCCGATGTGGTCGGCACCTCTGTGTGAAGCGGCGCGCTCTCGGGTTCGGGCGGCACCACCGCCTCGGGGCTCGCGCTCGGCTCGGTCTGCTGCGGGGTCGGCTTCGACCGCCCGAAGAGTCGCTCCACGAGGCTCATGCCCAGAACCTAGCGGGCCGACGGGTCCGGCGGGGGCCGACCACGCCGACATGTGAGTCATCCTCGGGGCGGACCTGCCGCGATGCGCGCCCGCGCGGCATCCGCAACCCGCTCCTCGGGCACCGACCAGTCGGCCTCGAGCCACCAGGTCGCCCCCGCGTCCGCCCACGGGCGCACGATCGCGTCGTCCGCTGCCGCATCCGCGCCCGACGTGCGGCCCTCCTGCACCACGTCGAACGGCCGATCAGAAACGCCGAGCCGCTCGCGTTCCGCGCGCAGCCACCCGATCGCCTCCGCCGCGACCTCGGGCGTGTAGGCGGCCGCCTGCTGGTCGGCATCGACGACGGATGCCCCGGGCGGCGCGTAGTTCGGAATCCAGCCGTCGTACCTCGCGACCCGCCGCATCGACCTCATGCGCGGCCACACGCCCACCACCCAGGTCGGGATGCGCGGCCGCTGCACGGTCGGCGCGGGCAGCATCGTCTCGGTGCGCGACGCACGGTAGTGCCGCCCGTCGTAGTCGAACGGCTCGCCCTGCCACAGGTGGTCGAGCATCTCGAGGCCCTCGTCGAGCAGCTCGGCGCGGGTGCGTCGACCCGGGTCGTCCTCGAAGAGCCAGAACCGCTGCTCGACCTCCTGCGGCACGCCGAGGCCGACCGACAGCACCGTGCGCCCGCCCGACAGCGCGTCGACCGTAGCGGTCTGGCTCGCGAGCTCCCACGGCCGGCGGCGCGGCAGCGGGGTGAGCATCGTGCCGAGGCGGATGCGCTCGGTGCGCATCGCGGCGGCGGCGAGCACCGACCACGGGTCGGTCGCCCAGATGCCCTCCCAGACGAACATGGCGTCCCACCCGTGCTGCTCGATGAGCGGCGCGAGCTCGACGGCGAGGTTCGGGTCCGACCCGGTGACGACGAATCCGTAGCGCATGGGCCGAAGGTACCGCGTGCCGCCCACAGGCATCCGACCCGAACCCTTGCGAGGGCCCGGCCCGCACCATACGTTTGTTAGGGAACCCTTACCCCCACACGATCGGCCCTCCCCCATGACGAGCGACACCCTCACCGAAACGGCGCCGCTCGACGTTGCCGCCCTCATCCGCACCGCATCGGCCGACGACCACCGCGCCGCCGAGTCGCGCGGCTTCGTGACCCGGCTCATGGCGGGCGAGCTCGACCTCGACGCCTACGCGCGCTACCTCGCGCAGCTCGCGTGGGTCTACGAGGCGCTCGAGGCATGGGAGCCGCGCGCCGGCGACCCCGAGATCTTCGAGCCCGGACTCGCGCGCATGGCCGCCATCGAGTCCGACCTGGTCGCCCTCGGCGTGACCGACCACCGAACCACCCACCCGGCGCTGCCCGCGACCGCCGCCTACGCCGCGCACCTGCGCGACATCGTCGGCCGTCACGACGTGGTCGAGTACCTCGCGCACCACTACACCCGCTACCTCGGCGACCTCTCGGGCGGGCAGGCCATCGCCGCACTCATCGCCCGCCACTACGGCGCGACCCCCGACCAGCTCGCGTTCTCGCGGTTCGACGCGCTCGAGGCCCCGGTGCCGTTCAAGCGCCGCTACCGCGAGGGCATCAACGAGCTGCGCCTGCCCGCGGCATCCGTCGACCGGCTCATCGCCGAGGTGCGCCGCTCCTTCGCGCTGAACAGCGCGGTGTTCGACGCGCTCGACGCCTGACCGCGACCGGCGCCGCCGGCCCACCGCGCGCTGCCCCCAGTTCCGGGGGTTCACCCCCGGCCCCGCACGCACAGGCCGCGGATAGACTTGACCCCACGCTTTCCCGCCGCAGCCGCCGCGCGAGGCCTGCCGACTGGAGTCCACCGAGATGAGCCCGACCGCGCTCCTGCCGTTCCTCGACCCGGAGACGATCATCGCCGCCGCCGGGCCCTGGGCGCTGCTGGTCGTGTGCTTCATCGTGTTCGCCGAGACCGGGTTGCTCGTCGGCTTCCTGCTGCCGGGCGACACGCTGCTCATCATCTCGGGGCTGCTCACCCACACGTCGCTGGTGTTCGGCCTCGACATCTGGTGGGTGTGCCTCGCGATCGGCTTCGCGGCGTTCGTCGGCGGGGAGGTGGGCTACCTCATCGGGCACAAGTTCGGCCCGAGCGTGTTCGAACGCAAGGAATCGGGCGTGTTCAGCGTGAGGAACGTCGAGCGCACGAACGCGTTCTTCGAGCGGTTCGGCGCGATGGCCGTGATCCTCGCCCGGTTCGTGCCGGTCGTGCGCACCTTCACCCCCGTCGCCGCGGGCGTCGGGCACATGAACTACCGCAAGTACACGCTCTACAACTTCATCGGCGCGGTGATCTGGGGCGTCGGGCTCACCTACTTCGGGTACGCGATCGCGTACATCCCGTGGGTGGCCGACTTCGTGCGCGAGTACATCGACCTGATCCTGCTGGTCGCGATCGGGCTCACCGCCATCGTCACGGGGTTCCACTACTGGCAGTCGTCGCGCAAGGCGAAGCGCGCCGCGGCCGCGGGCGAGGACGTCGTCACCGACGAGTTCGAGGCGCGCGAGCTCGTGCTCGACCAGGAGACCCTCGAGCACGGCGGCCACCACGAGCACCCGCACCACGACGACGACCGCCGCGACTGACGTCGGCCTGCGCCTGCTGGGCCCGTCGAAGTCACGCGGGCCCGTGTTCGAACGCGTGCCCGTGCGACTTCGACGGGCCGAACCGGTGAGCACCGGCGAGCGGATGCCCCGGGGCGGCCGCTACGGGTGCTGCGCGCGCTCCGGGTGGCCGGCGGGTTCGAGCTGGAACGTCGAGTGGTCGACGTCGAAGTGCTCCTCGAGGCATCCTCCGAGTTCCTCGAGCAGGGCGGATGCCCGGCCTTCGGCGAGCAGCTCGGGCTCGACGACGACGTGCGCCGTGAACACGTGCGACCCCGACGTGATCGCCCAGACGTGCACGTCGTGCACGTCGACCACGCCGGTCGTGCGCAGGATGTGGTCGCGGATCTCGGCGACCGACGTCTCCGCCGGCGCGGACTCGCTGAGCACCCGCATCACGTCGCGCAGCAGCAGCAGCGCGCGCGGCACGATGAGGGCGGCGATCACGAGCGACGCGATCGCGTCGGCCGCGCCGAAGCCGGTGACGAGGATCACGCCGGCCGCGACGATCACGGCGATCGAGCCGAGCGTGTCGCCGAGCACCTCGAGGTAGGCGCCCCGCATGTTGATCGACGACTTCGCGCCCGCGCGCAGCACGAGCAGCGCGGCGATGTTCGCGACGAGGCCGACGGTGGCGACGATCAGCATCGGCAGGCCGGTCGGCTCCGCGGCATCCGCTCGCAGCAGTCGCCCGACGGCCTCGACCGTGACCGACGCGGCGATCACGAGCAGGATCACCGAGTTCAGCAGCGCGGCGAACACCTCGACCCGCTGGTACCCGTAGGTCTGTCGGTCGGTCGCGGGGCGCCCGGCGACGACGACCGCGACGAGCGCGATGATCAGCCCGATGAGGTCGGAGAGCATGTGGCCGGCGTCGGCGAGCAGCGCGAGCGACCCGCTGATCCAGGCGCCGACGACCTCGAGCACGAGCACCGACGCGACGATCGCGATCGCGATGCCCAGCCGGGTGCGATTCGCGTGGCGCGCGTGGTCGTGGTCGTGTCCCATCACCCTCAGCGTAGGTGGGCGACGGATGCCCCGGAGACCGCTCGCGCAATCAGGAACGATTCGCGTTCTCAGCAGTGCCTGCAGGTCGTGCAGGCGGGCAACAGGGGCCGGCGGCTAGCCTGCCGACGCCACGCGCTCGAGCTCGGGCAGCAGCGTCTGGAACGCGCGCGCCCGGTGGCTCTCGGCGTTCTTCTGCGTGGGGCTCAGCTCGGCGGCGGTCACGTCGTGGCCGTCGGGCACGAAGATGGGGTCGTAGCCGAAGCCGTGGGCGCCGGATGCCTCGGTCGCGAGCCGACCCGGCCACACGCCGACCGCGGCGAACTCCTCGGCCTCCCCCGCCGACGCCGGCACGACCAGCGCGATCGTGCAGTGGAACGACGCCCGCCGCTTCGCCGGGTCGGTCAGGTCGGCCAGTTGCGCGAGCAGCAGGTCGAGGTTCGCGAGCGCGCCCGCGTCCGGCCCCGCCCAGCGCGCCGAGAAGATGCCGGGCGAGCCGCCCATCACGTCGACCGCGATGCCGGAGTCGTCGGCGAGCGCGATGCGCCCGGTGTGCGCGGCGGCCGTGCGCGCCTTGATGAACGCGTTCTCGGCGAAGCTCGTGCCGTCCTCCACGGGCTCCGGACCGTCGTACGGCAGCACGGTGACCCCGGGCATCCGCTCGCCGATGATGCGCTGGAACTCCTCGACCTTGTGGGCGTTGTGGGTCGCGAGCACGATCTCCATCGGGCGCCCCGCGTCAGGCCTGCGCCGCGGCCAGCACCGCGCGCTGGATCTCGGTGAGCTCGCGCGTGCCGGCGAGCGCCAGGTCGAGCAGCGCGTCGAGTTCGGCCCGGTCGAACGGCGCGCCCTCGGCCGTGCCCTGCACCTCGACGAACGCGCCCGCGCCCGTGGCGACGACATTCATGTCGGTCTCGGCGCGCACGTCCTCGACGTAGGCGAGGTCGAGCATGGGCGTGCCGTCGATGATGCCGACGGAGATCGCCGAGACGGAGTCGGTGAGCGGCACGGCCTTCTTGCCGATGAACTGGTGCTCACGGCCCCACTCGAGCGCGTCGGCGAGCGCGACGTAGGCGCCGGTGATGGCCGCGGTGCGCGTGCCGCCGTCGGCCTGCAGCACGTCGCAGTCGAGCACGACCGTGTTCTCGCCGAGCGCCTTCATGTCGACGACCGAGCGCAGGCTCCGGCCGATCAGGCGCGAGATCTCGTGCGTGCGCCCGCCGATCTTGCCCTTGACGGCCTCACGGTCGTTGCGCGAGTTCGTCGAGCGCGGCAGCATGGCGTACTCGGCGGTCACCCACCCCTTGCCCTTGCCGGTGAGCCAGCGCGGCACGCCGTTGGTGAACGAGGCGGTGCAGAGCACCTTGGTGCGGCCGAACGAGATGAGCGCCGAGCCCTCGGCGTGCTCGCTCCAGCCGCGCTCGATGGTCACGTCGCGGAGGTCCGCGGGCGTGCGGCCGTCGGCCCTCAGCAGGTCGGGCTGGTCGGTCATGGTGTTCCCTTCGGTGGGGCGGATGCGCCGGGTCAGCGCTGGATCGGGATGGTGCCGGTGTGCACCAGGTCGACGTGCTGGATCTCGGGGCCCATCAGCCGGTGCGCGAGCCCGAGGAACTCCTCCTCGCTGCGGCCGGTGGCCTCGTAGCGGTAGGTGGGTGGCGCGCTCGCGGTGCGCTCGAGCCCGGTCGAGACGAGCACGCGGTACACGTCGTTGGCGGTCTCGACGTCGCTCGAGACGAGCGTGACCGCCTCGCCCATGACGTACTGGATCGCGCCCTTGAGGAACGGGTAGTGCGTGCAGCCGAGCACGAGGGTGTCGACGGATGCCTCGCGCAGCGGGGCCAGGTACTCCTCGGCCACCGCGAGCAGCTCGGGCCCGGTCGTGACGCCCGCCTCGACGAACTCGACGAACCGCGGGCACGCCCGCGTGTGCAGGTCGAGGTGGGGCGCCGCGGCGAACGCGTCCTCGTAGGCGCGCGAGTTCACGGTGCCGGCGGTGCCGATGACCCCCACGCGGCCCGAGCGGGTGGCGGCCACGGCCCGCCGCACGGCGGGCTGGATCACCTCGACGACCGGCACCTCGTAGCGCTCGCGCGCGTCGCGCAGCATGGCGGCGGACGCGGTGTTGCACGCGATGACGAGCATCTTGACGCCCTGCGCGACGAGGTCGTCGAGCACGGCGAGCGCGTACTCGCGCACGTCGGCGATGCGCTTGGGGCCGTAGGGCGAGTGCTCGAGGTCGCCGATGTAGAGGATCGACTCGTTCGGGAGCTGGTCCTTGACCGCGCGGGCCACGGTGAGCCCGCCGACCCCTGAGTCGAAGATCCCGATCGGCGCGTCCGTCACGGTCTCCAAGCCTAGAACAGGCCGAGCGGATGGCTCGCAGCCGGCGTCCGCCCGAACCCGACCGCGCGCGGTCAGGCGTCGCCGTCGTAGGCGGCGCGCACGGCACGAGCGAGCCGCCCGGCGGCGTCGTGCGGGTGCGCGCGCAGCCACGCGAGCCGCACGTCGACGCGCGGCGCGTCGGCGATCGGCACGAACGCGACGCCGGGGCGGGGATAGTGCGCGGCGGTGGCCTCGGCGGTCACGCCGATCACCTCGGCGGCGGCGATGAGGTCGAGCCACGACTCGACGTCGTCGGTCTCGACGGTCGCAGGCGCCGGCAGCCCGGCGTCGGTCCAGAGCGACGGGCGCGTGGTGCCGTTGTGGGGGTCGACGCCGAGGGTCTCGCTCGTGAGGTCGGCGAGGCGAACGGATGGCCGGAACGCGAGCGCGTGGTCGACCGGCAACGCGACGACCCGGCGCTCGGTGCCCACGACCTCCGAGCGCAGGTCGCTGCGGTCGAGCGGCCCGCGCACGATCGCGAGGTCGATGCGCCCCTCCGCGAGCGCGAGGTCGGCGCGATGCACGCGCACGAGGCGCAGCCGCGCGTCGGCGTGGGCGTGGTTCCACGAGCGCAGCACGCCGGTCGTGTGGGCCCCGAGCGCGGCCCACGCGTAGCCGACGCGGATCGTCGCCGCCTCGCCGCGCAGCCCCGCGACCGCGCGGTCGAGCTCACCCACGACCCGTCGAGCGACCACGAGGAACGCCTCGCCCGCGACCGTCGGCTCGACGCGCCTGGTCGTGCGGTGCAGCAGCGGCACGCCGAGCTCGTGCTCGAGCGCCGCGACCTGGCGCGAGACCGCCGCCTGCGAGACGCCGAGCTCGTCCGCGGCGTCGGTGAACGACCGCTCCTCGTCGACCGCGATGAGCGCCCGCAGGTGCCGTAGCTCCACGTCCATGCTTTGAGCGTATCAATAGGCGTCGATTGCATTTCCAGAGAGCGATAGTGCGACCTAGCGTGGGCGGCATGAAGCAGGAACGTGTCGCGGCCGCCGCATCCGTGGGTGGGGCGTGCTCGGTGCAGGTCGGCGCCGCCCTCGGCGCGACCGTCTTCCCGCTCGTCGGGCCCGCCGGCGTGGTCGCGCTGCGGCAGGCCGTCGCCGCGACCGCCCTGCTCGCGATCGCGCGACCGCACCCGCGCACGCTCTCCTGGCGCGCGGTCTGGCCGGCGGTACTGCTCGGCCTCGCCCTCGTGGTCATGAACTGGGCGCTCTACGGCGCGGTCGAGCGACTCGGGCTCGGCCTCGCCGTCACGCTCGAGTTCCTCGGGCCCCTCGCGCTCGCGCTCATCGGCTCGCGCCGCCGCATCGACCTCGGCGCGGCGCTCCTCGCCGGGGTCGGCGTCGTGCTGCTCACCGGCACCGTGCCCGGCATCGACCTCGCCGGCGTGGCGCTCGGGTTGCTCGCGGCGGGTGCCTGGGCGGCCTACATCGTGCTCAACCAGCGCGTCGGCGCGCGCCTGCCGGGCGTGCAGGGCACCGCGATCGCGAGCCTCGTCGCAGCCGTGCTCACCGCTCCCCTGCTCGTGTTCGCACTCGTCGGCCTCGACCCGCGCGAGCTCGGTCACGTGCTGCTGATCGGCCTGGCCGCGGGCATCCTCTCGTCGGCCCTGCCGTACTCGATCGACCTCAACGTGCTGCGCGTGCTGCCGCGCCAGGTGTTCGGCGTGCTGCAGAGCGTGCAGCCCGCCGCCGCCGCGCTCGCGGGCTTCGTGGTGCTCGGGCAGGCGCTCAGCGCCTGGCAGCTCGGCGGGCTGGTGCTCATCACCGTGGGCAACGTGGTCGCGGTCGGGCGACCGGCGCGCGGCGCGGGCCCCGCCGAGGCGCCCGTCGGCGCGTAGGCCCGCGGCACGCGCGACGCTAGGCTCGCACTCGTGACCGGATCCGCCGCGCTCCTCACCGACCGCTACGAGCTCACCATGGTCGACGCCGCCCTGCAATCGGGCACGGCCGAACGCGAGAGCGTCTTCGAGGCGTTCGCGCGCCGGCTGCCCGACGGCCGCCGCTACGGCGTGCTCGCCGGCACCGGGCGCATGCTCGAGCTCATCGCCGAGTTCCGCTTCGACGACCCCGAGCTCGAGTGGCTGCGCGCCAACGACGTCGTGCGCCCGGCCACGCTCGACTGGCTCGCCGACTACCGGTTCTCCGGTGACATCTGGGGCTACCGCGAGGGCGAGGCGTACTTCCCCGGCTCGCCGCTCGTGACCGTGCAGGGCTCGTTCGCCGAGGCGGTCGTGCTCGAGACGCTCATCCTCAGCGTGCTGAACTACGACTCGGCCGTCGCGAGCGCGGCGGCACGCATGTCGTCGGTCGCGATCGGCCGGCCGCTCGCCGAGATGGGCTCGCGCCGCACCAATGAGCGCTCGGCGGTCGCCGCCGCGCGTGCCGCGTACATCGCGGGGTTCGACGCCACGAGCAACCTCGAGGCGGGCCGCACCTGGCAGGTGCCGACCATGGGCACGGCCGCGCACTCGTTCACCCTGCTGCACGACAGCGAGGCCGACGCGTTCCGCGCGCAGGTCGAGGCCATGGGGCCGGACACGACGCTCCTCATCGACACCTACGACATCGAGCGCGGCGTCGCGACCGCCATTGAGGTGGCGGGCACCGGGCTGGGCGCCGTGCGCATCGACTCGGGCGACCTGCCCACCGTCGTCGCCGCCGTCCGCCGCCAGCTCGACGACCTGGGCGCCGTGCACACGAAGATCACGGTCACGAGCGATCTCGACGAGTACCTCATCGCCGCGCTCTCCGGGTCGCCGGTCGACGCGTTCGGCGTCGGCACCCGGGTGGCGACGGGCTCGGGGCATCCGGCCGCCGGCATGGTCTACAAGCTCGTCGCCCGCCGCGGCGACGACGGCACGTGGGTCGACGTGGCGAAGTCGAGCGCGCACAAGGCGAGCGTGGGCGGGCGCAAGCACGCGGTGCGCCGCCTCGACGGGTCGCGCACGGCGCGCGACGAGATCGTGATCGTCGACGCGGGCGAGCCGGTGGTCGGCACGGATGCCCCGGGCGACACGAGCGACGCAGGCGGCACCGCCACGGAGCGCGACCTGGTCGTGCCGCTCATGCAGGCCGGCGTGCCCGACGAGCGCTGGCTCGGCCCCGAGGGCACGCGGCTCGCCCGCGAGCACCGCGCGGCCGCGATGCAGGAGCTGCCGATCGAGGCGTTCCGGCTGGGCGCGGGCGACCCCGCGATCCCCACGACCTACCGCTGACGCAGCGGCACCGACGAGGAGAAGTCCCTACTCGGACTTCATCTTCTCGTAGATCTCCTTGCAGGTCGGGCACACCGGGAACTTCTCCGGGTCGCGCCCGGGCGTCCACCTCTTGCCGCAGAGCGCCTTCACCGGCTTGCCGGTGATGGCCGACTCGAGGATCTTGTCCTTCTTCACGTAGTGCGAGAAGCGCTCGTGGTCGCCGGGCTCGACCCCCTCTTCCTCGAGCAGCTTCTCGAGCTCGCGGTCGAGCACGGACGTGCTGCCGCCGGAGCTGTCGGGATCGGCGATGCTGGCGCGGACGTCGGGGACCATGCCCGAGATTCTACGCCCGCTGCGCCGCCGCGAGGATCTCGGGGCCACGACGCGTGAACACCGCGCCGCCGATCAGCACGCCCCCGACGAGCACCGCGACGCCGATGCCGAGGCCCGACCACAGCGCCGAGTCGTACCAGCGGTCGATGCCCGACATGCCGCGCCAGGTGAACCACACGGCCGGCAGCGCGAACACGATCGACACGACCATCGTGATCGACTGCACGAACGCCGCGATGCTCGACGACGACTGCGGCGCCTGGAACGGGCTGTCGCCCGGCTTCACGGCGGGGTACGGGAAGCGCGCCGAGACGATGCTGCCGATGCCGAGGGCGCTGCCGAGGAGGCATCCGCTCACCCCCACGATCGCGGGGAGCACCGCCATGTCGCCGAAGAACATGGCGCTGATCGGCGAGCCCACGGCGATGACCACCACCCCGACGATGAGCACCGGCAGGAGCCGGCCGACCCGGTCGGCGGTGCCCCGGATGCCGGAGACGACGTGCATCCACACCGCCGTCGAGTCCATGGCGACGTCGTTGTGCACCGTCCAGGCGAGGAACAGCGCGACCATCGGCACCGGGATGAGCGCGAGCAGGCTCGGGTCGACGCCCGCGATGCCGAGCGGCACGACCACGAGCACGGGCGCGATCGGCAGGATCAGGTACGACGCCCAGTAGCGGGCGTCGCGGAAGATGTACGTCAGCGTGCGGGCCGTGACGGCGGACGTCGGGGTGCCGAGCAGCACGTCGAACCAGCCGAGCCCGCGGTACGAGCGGGCGGATGCCTCGCGGCCCGGCGTCACGAGCATGCGGGCGACGATCCACTGCCAGGCGAACCACAGCGCCACGACCGTCGCGGCCGCGAGCAGCAGCTTGAACAGCGCCGTCCAGACCTGCCCGGAGGCGGCGTCGCCCGGGATGGCCCAGACCGCGCCGAGCGGCGTCCAGGCGAGCACGGCGGCGAGCTGCTCGAGCACGCGCAGGCCCGAGCGAGCCCAGTCGACCGTGAGCAGCGAGAGCAGCGCGGGGGCCGACAGCACGGCGAGCACGATGCCGATCACGCCGAGCGCCTCGCGCGAGCGACGCGTCGACAGCGCGAACGCGCCGATCGACGTCGCGACGCGGGCGAGCAGCACGCACGTGGCGAACGCGATCGCGGCGGCCAGCAGCGCGAGCAGGGTGACCCAGAACCCGCGGCTCCAGGTGATGACGGTGCCGACCAGCCCGATGCCGAGCACGACCGTGGGGATACCGACCATCGCGGCGACCGCGAGCCCCGTGGCCAGGGTGCGGTCGGGCATGCCGAGCAGCGCGAAGCGGCGCGGGTCCATGCTGTCGTCGACGCCCAGGATGAGCGGCACGACGATGAAGCCCGCAACCACGACCGAGCCCGCGACGACGAGCACGTCGCGGATGAGCCCGGTGTCGGGCGCGAACCGCAGCCCGGCGAGGATCACGGTGATGAACAGCGAGACGCCGACGCCGTAGACGATGCCCAGCGTGATGCCGACGACCTGCCAGGCCGAGCGGCGGAACATGTTCGCCAGCAGCTGCAGCTTCAGTCGGACGAGCTGTGCAACCACTCGAGCCCCTCCGCGGCCTTGCGCCCACCCGCGAGGTCGACGAACCGGTCCTCCAGCGTGCGACCGTCGCGCACCTCGTCCATCGTGCCCTCGGCGAGCACCTTGCCGCCGACGATGACGGCGACGCTGTCGCACGCGCGCTCGATGAGGTCCATGCCGTGGCTCGAGATGATCACCGTGCCGCCGCGGTCGGCGAACCGCTGCAGGATGTCGCTGATGTTCGCGGTCGACACCGGGTCGACCGACTCGAACGGCTCGTCGAGCACGAGCACGCGCGGCGAGTGGATCATGGATGCCGCGAGGGCGATCTTCTTCGTCATGCCGGCGCTGTAGTCGGCGACGAGGCGGTCGAGCGCCTCCTCGATGCCGAACGCCGCCGCGAGGTCGGCCGAGCGGGAGCGCACGGTCTTCGCGTTCATGCCGCGCAGGATGCCCGCGTAGTAGAGCAGCTGGCTGCCGGTGAGGCGGTCGAACACGCGCAGCCGGTCGGGCAGCACGCCGAGCGCCTGCTTCGCCCGACGCGGGTCCTTCCAGACGTCGATGCCGTGCACGGTCACCGCGCCGGAGTCGGGCCGGAGCAGCCCCGAGATCATCGAGAGGGTCGTGGTCTTGCCGGCGCCGTTCGGGCCGACGATGCCGTAGAACGAACCGGCGCGCACCTCGAGGCTCACGTCCGCGACGGCGACCGTCGAGCCGTAGCGCTTGCCGAGTCCGGCGAGTGAGAGCACGACGGGGGCGTCCTCGCCGGGTGCGGGACGCGCCGGGCGGATGCTGGTGCGGCGCGCGAACCGGCGCGGCGGGCGCTGGCCCTTGGGCCTGCGCACGGGCGCAGGCTCCGGCTCCGGCTCGGGCTCGATCGCGAAGTCCGCGGCGAACTCCGTCTCGAGCTCGTCCGCCGCGGGGGCGACTTCCTCCGCGGCGGCGTCGAGGTCCGCGTCTGCGTCGGCGTCGAGGTCCGCATCGGCGTCGACGTCGGCCTCCGCCTCGGCCCCTACGTCGGCCTCCGAGTCGAGCTCGGCGGACGTGTCGGGCGCGGACTCGGCCTCGAGGTCGACCTCTTCCTCCTCCTCGCCGACCAGCAGGAGGGCCTCGTCGGGCGGAAGCGTGCCCTGGGCGGCATCCGTCACCGGCGACTCGTCGAACGAGTCGACCTCGACCGGGTCCTCCTCGACCGCCGCCGCTCCGCCCATGGGGCCGGGCTCGGTGCGCGAGGCGCCGACGACGGTGGACGCGGCGACCTTGGCCTGCCGCCGCCGTTCGACGACCGCGGTCGTCGTTCCGGTGCGCGACGACTTCGCGTCCGCGACGGCCTGCGACTTCGCGCGCGACTGGTCGGCGGCGGTGCGGCGCGCCGCGGCGCCGCGCGCGCTCGCGGCACGACCCGAGGCCGAGCGCGACGACGACGTGCGCTTGGAGCCGTTTCGGCCCGCGCCGTTGCCCGATGCGCCCTCGTCGGGCCCATCGGTTCGTTCTCCGTCATCCCGGAACGGCGGCACGGGTGTCACCGTCCCAACCTAGCAAGCCACCCCGGCTCGCGCGCGTCTTCCATGCGTTCCCCCGAATGCTCGATCGCGGCGCTTCCGGGCCACGGTACACGAGACGTGTCACAATCTGACTACGGTGCGTCGGACGATGGCGGCCGCTCAGGCGGTTCCGGTAGTCTGACCCCCGGCATAACGGTGTGTCCAGATGTGAACTTCCGGATGAACGGCAGGGAAACGACTCGACACGAGGCTGAGCAGGATCGTCGATCGTCTCCCCCGCTGCATCCGCCACCACAGCAAGGAGATGCAGTGAGCACCCAGATCGTGATCCTCGCGGCGGGCATGGGCAGTCGACTCGGTCGCAGCCTTCCCAAGCCGCTGACCCCGTTGAGCGACGGCCGCACCATCATGCAGCAGCAGTTCGACAACATCCACCACGCGTTCGGCAACGCCGCGGGCGTGACCATCGTCGTCGGCTACAAGCTCGAGCACATCATCGAGTCGTTCCCCGAGGCCTCGTTCGTCTACAACGAGGAGTACGACCAGACCAACACGTCGAAGAGCCTGCTCCGCGCGCTGCGCGCCTCGCAGTCGGGCGGCGTGCTCTGGATGAACGGCGACGTCGTCTACGACCCGCGCGTGCTCGACCGCGCGGTCGCGCTCATCGCCCGCGAGCAGTCGTTCGTGACCGTCAACACGTCGAAGGTCTCCGACGAGGAGGTCAAGTACACGACCGGCGCCGAGGGCTACATCGAGCAGCTCTCGAAGCAGGTCGTCGGCGGCCTCGGCGAGGCGGTCGGCATCAACTACGTCGCCGCGCACGACAAGGCCGCGTTGGTGCGCCGCCTGCAGCAGGTCGACGACCAGGACTACTTCGAGCGCGGCCTCGAGCTGGCGATCGCGCAGGACGGCATGCTCGTCGAGCCGCTCGACATCTCCGACCTGTACGCGGTCGAGATCGACTTCGCGGAAGACCTGGAGCGCGCGAACCACTTCGTGTGATCGCCGCTCCCGAAGCGCCGGCGCCCCTCGGGTCGCCGGCGCTTCGTCGTTCCGCTGGGCCCAGCCGGTGCGCGTGGCCGGGCGGTGCGCGGGACCCAGGTGGCCCGTGGGACTCAGCCGGTGCGCTGGCGCGACGACCGTGCGACGCCCGCGCGTTCGAGCGCGGCGGCGATGACCCGGCCGAGCCAGGTGAAGACGATGGGGCTCAGCACGTACAGCGGCAGCGCGATCGCCCAGACGACGGGCGCGTAGTACTCGGCGCCCAGCGCGATGAACACCGCGACGCCGAGCACGACGCCCGACCCGCCCGCGGCGAGGTAGTACAGCCACGCCGACCACTTGCGGTAGCGCGTGACGAGGAACGGCAGCTCGAGCAGTACGCCCACGAGCAGCCCCGTGCCGAGGTAGCGCAGCAGCCACTGCGGGGCGAAGGCGGATGCCACGAGGCCGGCGATCAACCCGGTGAGCACGGCCGTGCCGGGCCGGCGCAGCAGCGCGAGGCCGACCGCGCTCGGCAGGAAGTGCGTGCCGATCGTCACCCCGTAGAGCACTGGCGCGATGACCGCGATGAGGCCGGCGAGGTAGCCGGCGCCCGCGGCGAACAATCCGCCACCGACGCCGATCGCCGCACAGCTCAGGATGACGCGCGTACTGACCCGATCCACCGGTTGGCCTCCACCGTTCTCGATGCTCCCAACCTATCGCCGCCGAACCGCGATCGGCGCATCGCCGGGGATCGCGCCTGCGCCGTGCGGGCCCCGGCGGCCTCTACGATGAGTGTCGTGACCAGCTATGCCGACGCGCACCCGTATGCGCGGAGCCCCTGGTCGCGGTACCGGCACGCGCTGTGGCTGCTGACGACGCGCGACCTCAAGGTGCGCTACTCCACGTCGGCGCTCGGCTACCTCTGGTCGATCCTCGATCCGCTCGTGATGGCGGCGATCTACTGGTTCGTCTTCACGGTGGTCTTCCAGCGCCTGGTCGGCACCGAGCCCTACATCGTGTTTCTTCTCGCGGCGCTGCTGCCGTGGATGTGGTTCACCGGGTCGGTGTCCGACTCGACCCGGGCGTTCCTGAAGGACGCGAAGCTCGTGCGCTCGACGAAGCTGCCGCGCACGGTCTGGGTGACCCGCATCGCGCTGTCGAAGGGCATCGAGTTCCTGCTCGCGATCCCGGTGCTCGCGGCGTTCGCGATCGCCTTCCGCGCCGGGGTGCACTGGGAGCTGCTGCTGTTCCCGCTCGCGATCGTGATCCAGGCGGTGCTCGTGGTCGGCCTCGGGCTCATCGTGGCGCCGCTCGTCGTGTTCTTCCGCGACTTCGAGCGAGCAGTCAAGCTCGTGCTGCGCTTCCTCTTCTACGCCTCCCCCATCGTCTACGGCACGTCGAACCTGCCCGAGTCGCTGCAGCCGTGGGCGGCGTTCAATCCCCTCACCGGCATCTTCGGCCTCTACCGCGCCGGGTTCTTCCCCGGCGAGCTCGACTGGTTCGCGGTCGGCGTCTCGGCGGCCATGTCGCTCGGGTTCCTCGCCATCGGCGTCTGGGTGTTCCGGCGCACCGAGCGCGCCGTGCTGAAGGAGATCTGATGACGGATGCCACGCTCCGCGCACCCGCCGGCCACGGCGGCGCCATCCGCGTCGACGATGTCGGCATCCGCTTCCGTCGCAACCGCCGGGGTCGCCGCTCGTTCAAGGACCTGCTGGCCGGCCGCGCGCGCCGCTCGCGCCCCGACGAGTTCTGGGCACTGCGCAACGTCACGGTCGACGTGCGGCCGGGCGAGGCGATCGGCGTGGTCGGCCGCAACGGGCAGGGCAAGTCGACGCTGCTGAAGCTCGTCGCGGGCGTCATGCTGCCCGACGAAGGCTCCGTGACCGTCGACGGCGGCGTCGCCCCGCTCATCGAGATCACGGGCGGCTTCGTCGACGACCTCACGGTGCGCGACAACATCATGCTCACGGCCGGGCTGCACGGCATGCGGCGCGACCAGATCGACGCGCGGTTCGACGAGATCGTCGCGTTCGCCGAGATCGGCGACTTCCTCGACACCCCGTACAAGCACCTCTCGAGCGGCATGAAGGTGCGCGTCGCGTTCGCCGTCATCTCGCAGCTCGAGGAGCCGGTGATCCTCGTCGACGAGGTGCTCGCGGTGGGCGACAAGGCGTTCCGCGAGAAGTGCTACCGCCGCATCGAGGAGATGCTCGCGGGCGGGCGCACCCTCTTCTTCGTCTCGCACAACGAGCGCGACCTGCGCCGGTTCTGTGCGCGCGGCCTGTACCTCGACAAGGGCGCACTCGTGCTCGACGGACCGATCGACGAGGTGCTCGAGCGCTACAACGCCGACTCGGCGAAGCGGTAGCGACGACGCGACCCGCCCGGCGCAACCCCCTCGGCCCCGCCATGGGCTCGACGTAGGATGGCGCCGATGGCCGAGCCCGTGTACAGGATCACGACGATGGGGTCGGATGCGCCGCACCTGCCGCATCCGCAGCCTCACGAGCCCACCCACCAGGCCGAGTTCCGACCGGCCGACTCGGGTGCGCCGCACGACGAGACGCCGCCGCGCGACCCCGCCGACGAGCCGTCGCCCATGCTGCTGCGCACCATCGACCGCGTGCTGGCGGTGCAGCGCCCGATCGTGCTCGCGCACCTGCGGGGCATCCGCCGCCGTTCGCCGCACGCGACCAGCGAGCAGCTCGTGCGCATCCTCGAGCGCCGGTACCTCGCCGCGATCACCACGGGCGGCGCGGCCGTCGGCGCGACCGCGGTCATCCCCGCGATCTCCACGCCCGTCACGCTCGCGCTGTCGGGCGTCGAGACGGCCGGGTTCCTCGAGGCGACCGCGCTGTTCGCGCAGTCGGTCGCCGAGGTGCACGGCATCGCGGTCGAGAACCCCGATCGGGCGCGCGCGCTCGTCATGACGCTCATGCTCGGCCGCGAGGGCAGCGACCTGATCCGCCAGTTCGCCGGGCAGGCGACCGGCACCGGCGTCGACCGCAACGCCTACTGGGGCGAGCTCATCACGAACAGCCTGCCGAAGGCCGTCATGTCGACCGTGGTCGACCGGCTGCGCCACACGTTCATCAAGCAGTTCGCCGCGCGGGGCGGTGCCAGCTTCATCGGCAAGGCGATTCCGTTCGGCATCGGCGCCGTGATCGGCGGCGCCGGCAACCACGTGCTCGGCCGTCGGGTGCTGCAGCAGTCGCGCCTCGCGTTCGGGCCGCCGCCGATGCAGGTGCCGTCGGTCATCGAGCCGACGGCCCACGAGGCGCAGGTGACGGATGCCACGGGCGGGCGCCTGCGCCGCATCGGAACCGCCGCGGGCGACGGCGTCATGCGCGCGGCGCGCTCCGCGGGACGCATCGTGCCGGGCCGGCGCCGCCGCGAGGGCGACGGCGACGCCCAGAGCTCGGTGCCCACCTAGAGTTCGGTACCGAGCTCCTCGGCCTCGGAGTCGTGCTCGTCGATCTCGGGATCGGCGGCGTGGATCTTCGCGAACCGCTCCCACTCGTCCATGAGGTGCTGCACCGCCGCGTGGAAGCGCGCGGTCGTCGCGCCGGGAGTGGTGTCGCCGAAGTAGCGCTCGACCCAGTACGCGAGCCGCGCGAGCGAGTCGTCGTCGTGCTCGACCTGGTCGATGCGCTCCACCACGTTCGGGGCGTCCGCCACGGTGAGCCACTCGCACGCGGCCAGGTAGCCGCCCGTGTCGACCTCGGCGTCGGGGTTCGCCGGGCGGGTCACCATGAGCGGCTTGCCCGCGGCGAGCCGGTCGTAGACCATCGCCGAGATGTCGACGATCGCCATGTCGGCCGCGGCGAGCTGCCAGCCGAGCTCGGCGCCCGTGTCGTGCACGTGCTGCGCCGAGGCATCCGCCTGGTTCGCCTCCTGGAGCATGCGCACGATCTCCGCGTTCGCGGCCCCGTAGGCGTGGTCCACCACGCCCGAACGGGGGTGCGGGCGGTAGATCACGCGATGGCGGCCCGTCGCGAGCAGGGCGCGCACGAGCTCCACGCCATGCGACGCGATCGAGCCGTACGCCGCGGCAGCCCGGTCGCCCTCCCAGGTGGGGGCGTAGAGCACGACCTCGCGGTCGTCGGGCGTGTACGGCAGTTCACCCGAGTAGTGGTCGGCCTGCGGGCGGCCGATCGGGATCGCCCGCGTGTCGAAGTCGTAGTCCCAGAGCACCTTGTCGAGGCGGGCGCGCGCCGCGTCGCCGGCGATGAGCGCGTAGTCGTACGCCTTGAACTGGTTCGTGGTCATGTACATCTTGTCGGACTCGCCGTGGTTGATGAACACGTGCCAGCGGCGCCCGTAGCGCATCATCTGGAAGTTGCGGGTGTTCTGGTTCACGTAGAACACCACGCGCATGGGCTGCTCGTGGATGAGCCGCTCGAGGTCGACCACGGTGCGCACGTAGGCGACCGGCACGGGCGACTCCTCGAGCAGGCGGGTCGCGGCCGTGGCGTTGCGGCTCAGGATCACGACCGGCCAGGTCTTCGCGAGCTCTGCCAGGGGCTTGTACCACTGGCGCAGCTGGTAGAGGTTGACCTCGCCGTCGGCGAAGTAGACGCCGATCGCGTACTGCTGCGTCTCGAGCGGCGGGGTCTCGACGAGCTTTTTGCGCACCGCCGTCTGCCCGCGGCGAGCGGTCCACAGCTCGCGCGCCACCTTCGCGGCGAGCCGCACGTCACGTCCGATTCTCACCGAGCAAGGGTATCCGGCGGCAGGTCACGGGCAGCCGTGAGCGGGCCCCGGTCGGGAGGTCGGTAGCGGATCGTTAGACGACGGGCGGGCGGCCGGCCAGGGTCATCCGCCACACCGTCGACCAACGCATCGGCCGCCGCTCGCCGGGGTCGGCTCGCCACCCCTCGCGCCAGCCGCCGAACCACGCACGCAGGGCCGCCGGCTTGCGCGCCCAGCGCAGCACCTGGATCGCCGTCCACGACCCCACGTACAGCGGCACGAGCAGCGCGGGCAGGTTTCGGCGCGCGAGCCAGACGCGATTGCGGGCGTTGAGGCGGTAGTAGTAGCTGTGCCGGGTGGGCTCGATGACCGGATGCCCCGCCTCGAGGTCGCCCGCGTACCAGGCGCGGTGCCCGGTGTCCCACACCCGCCAGGCGAGCTCGATGCCCTCGTGCGCGTAGAAGAACGGATCGGCCCAGCCGCCGGTGGCGTCGAACACGTCGCGCGGCAGCAGCACCGCGCCCTCCCAGCACGAGAACACGTTGCCCGGGCGGGCGGGGTCGCCCTTGCGGATGCGCGGTGTCCAGCGCCGGGGCGAGGCGACGCCCGCGGGGTCGACCACGCGCGGCTGCACGAGCCCGATGCCGGGGTCGCGTCGCACGAGCGCGATCGCGTCGGCGAGGAACGTCGGGCTCGGCAGGAACGCGTCGTCGTCGAGGAAGAAGACGTACTCCCCCGCGACCTCGGGCACGCCGCGGTTGCGGCCGGCCGGAATGCCGAGGTTCTCGGGCAGGTGCAAGGTGCGCACGCCCGCGGGCAGCGCGGGCTCGGCGATCGCCGGGTCCCACCCGTTGCCCACGCAGACGACGTCGACCTCGACGCCCTCCTGGTCGAGCAGGCTCCGGATGCCTCGGGCCAGGTCGTCCGGCCGGGTGCCCATCGTGAGCACCACGGCCCCGACGCGCGGGGCGTCGGTCACGCGCGCACCCGGCGCGACGCGAGGATCGCCACGAAGTGACCGACGAGCGCCAGCAGCGAGAGCGGCACGAGGGCGATCAGCACCATGCGATCGACGAGTGGCTCGCCGACGAACAGGCCCACGACCGCCGCGGCGAAGATGATGAGCGTCAGCTCGACCGAGTGGTACAGCCGGTGGAACGGCACGAACCGGGCCGCGCGCCGCAGCGTGCGGAGCAGCCCGCCGCGCGGCGCCGACTCCCCCTCGGCGTCGGCGAGCTTCGTCAGGCCCGCGTTGGCGCGGGCCACGTGCACCATGTCGTTCAGTGCCTTGTTCAGCACGATGATGAGCGCGAGCAGCGCGGCCAGCGTGGTCCAGAGGAAGTCGGCCGGGAACTCGAGCGGGTACGCCGCGGCGCGGATGCCGAGCGCGAGCGGGATGAGCGCCTCGGTCGAGTAGTGCCCGACCTTGTCGAGGAACACCCCCGCGGGGCTCGACGTGCCGCGCCAGCGCGCGACCTCGCCGTCGCAGCAGTCGACGAGCATCTGCAGCTGCCCGAGCACGACCGCGAGCAGCGGGCCCCAGATGCCCGGAATCAGCAGCGCCGCCGCCGTGGACCAGCCGATGAGGATCATCAGGCCGGTCACGCCGTTCGCCGAGATCGAGGTCTTCAGCAGCACCCAGGTCACGTACGGCGACAGGTTGCGCAGGTACAGCGAGGCGGTCCAGTGCTCGGCGTTGCGGCGGCTGCGCACCTCGGGCGGCTGCGCCACGGCGCGGAGCTCCGCGATGCTCGACGGTCGCCCGCGGTCGTGGATGGCGTCAGGCATCCGTCACCTTCCCGTGTGTGCGGAGATGTTGCGCGTGAGTGCGCCGAAGCCGAGCACGAACCCGATGCCCCAGCTCACGTGGATGACCGGCAGCACGACGAGGAACCGCATGGCGGTCGCCGGGCCGTCGCCGCGCCCGTAGGCGAGCGTCGCGACCACGACGAGCAGCGCGTACGCCGCGGGCGCGAGGAAGCCGACCAGCAGCCACGGCGTCACCCCGAGGGCTGCCTGCACGACGCCCGCGATGCCGAGGATCGTGCCCAGCACGAGGCCGAGCACCAGCACGGGCGGTGCGAAGTAGCGGATGCTGTTGGCCGACGGGAACCGGCGCGCGAGCTCCCCGCGCCAGAGGCCCGTCGAGAGCATCTGCCGGGCGAGCCTGCCGACCGACCCGCGCGGGCGGTACGTCACGCGCAGCTCGGGGGTGAACCAGACGGTGCCGCCCGCCTCGCGGAGGCGCTTGTTGAGCTCCCAGTCCTGGCCGCGCTTGATGTCCTCATCGAACAGGCCGACCGCGGTGATCGCCTCGCGCCGGAACACGCCGAGGTACACGGTGTCGGCCGCGCCCTCGGGACCGCCCACGTGGTGCGGGGTGCCGCCGAGGCCGACCTTGGTGCCGTAGGCGCGGGCGACGGCGCGCTCGAACGGGGTCTCCCCCTGCGCGTCCATGATGCCGCCGACGTTGTCGGCGCCGGTGCGTGCCAGGGTGTCGACCGCGACGCGCGCGTAGTCGGCCGGCAACGCGGAGTGCGCGTCGACGCGCACCACCACCGGGAACTCGGATGCCTCGATGGCGAGGTTCAGGCCCGCGGGCGTCGAGCCCACCTCGTTGTCGATGACCCGCACGCGTGCGTCGCGCCGGGCGAGGTCGGCGACGAGCTCGTTCGTGCCGTCGATCGACGGGCCGACCGCGATGGTCACGTCGAACGGTCCGTCGTAGTCCTGCGCGAGGATCGACTCCACGGCGGCGCGCACGTGCGCCACGTCGTTGAGGACCGGCATGACGTAGGAGACGCCGGAGAGCGACGACACCGTCGCGTCGGGGTGGTCGTCGGCCATCGTCCTCACTCGTGCTCGGGTCGATCGATGCTACCAGCAGGGACGCGCGGAACCGCTGCGTCGGAGGGCCCGCGCGGCGGGCGTCGGCAGGCACGGCGAAGGGCCGCCGGATGCGCCTGCCCGTGGCATCCGACGGCCCTTGCTGGAAGGAGCGCGTGCTACTCGGTGGGCAGCTCGCTCAGGGTGACCGTGACCGTGGTCGACTGCCCGTCGCGCACGTAGGTCAGGTCGGTCTGGGCTCCGCCCGGGAGTGCGCGCACCTGCGCCGTGAGATCGGTCTGGTCGGTGATCGGCACCCCGTTGAAGTTGGTGACGATGTCGCCCGACTGCAGGCCCGCCTGGTCGGCTCCGCCGCCCGGGGTGACCTCCTGGATGAGCGCGCCCACCGTGTCGGCGCCGTCGGCGGCGGATGCCGCGCTGACCGTCGCGCCGAGCAGGCCGTGGCTCGCCGAGCCGTCCTCGATGATCTCGTCGGCGATGCGCATCGCCAGGTTCGACGGCACCGCGAAGCCGACGCCGATGTTGCCCGCCTCCGACGAGCTCGAGCCCGTGCTCAGGATCGCGACGTTGATGCCGATCAGCTCACCGTCGCTGTTCAGCAGCGCGCCGCCCGAGTTGCCCGGGTTGATGGCGGCATCCGTCTGGATGACCGGCAACGAGATGGTCGCGGACGCGGACTGGCCGCCCTGGCCGGGCTCCTGGTCCTCGAAGTTCCAGAAGTCGAACGGGCTGTCGGTGCTGCCGTCGCCCTCGTCGGACTCGGTGCTGTCGTCGGGCGTCTCGGGCGCGGCCGAAGAGGCGACGTCGATGCTGCGGTTGAGCGCCGACACGATGCCGTTGGTGACCGTGCCCGACAGGCCGAGCGGCGCGCCGATCGCGATCGCCACGTCGCCGACGTTCAGCGCGTCGGAGTCGGCGAACTCGATCGGGGTCATGTCGCTCGCGTCGTCGAGCTTGATGACCGCGAGGTCGGAGAGCGGGTCGGTGCCGATGAGCGTCGCCGTGTAGAGGCGGCCGTCGTCGGTCTTCACCTCGATGGTCGGGTCGCCGGTGGCGCCGTCGAGCGTGACCACGTGGGTGTTGGTGAGGATGTAGCCGTCCTCGCTCAGGATCACGCCCGAGCCCGTGCCGGCCGACGAGCCGCCGCTCACCGAGATGGTCACGACGCTCGGCGACGCGGTCGCCGCGACGGCCGTGATCTGGTTCACGTCGGACGCGTCGTTCACCACGATGCTCTGCGCACCCTCGGCGTCGGCGGCCGGAATGCTCGTGGTCTGGTTCGCCGAGACCAGCGCCGCGATGCCGGCTCCGGATGCCCCGCCGATGAGCGCACCGACGACGAGCGCCGCGGCGGCGATGCCGAGCGTGCCGCGGCCCGAGCGCTCCTTGGGCTGCTGCGAGGCCGGGGCGTCGGTGAGCACCGCGGTCGGGTTGGTGGTCGTGTCGCCGGGGCGTGCGCCGTGGGTGCCGTTCGCGGCGCTCGCGCCGCCGAAGGCGGGCGGGACCGCGCCCGGTGCGGGCTGGGAGGCGCCGGCGGCCGGCTGCTCGCCGTACGGGCGGGGCGCCTGGCCGGGCGAATAGACGGTCGCGTTCGGCGTGGCCGGCTGCGGGGTCGTGGGCTGGGCGGGGGCTGCCTCGGCTGCGGGGGCCGCGGCGGGCTCGGCGGGCTGCTCCGGCGCGGCGGGCGCGGCCGGCTGCGCGGGCGTCGCAGCGGGGGCTGCGGGCGCTGCCGCGGCGGGCGGTGCGGTCTCGGCGGGCGTCTCAGCCGCGGCGTCCGTCACCGGGGTGTTCTCGGAGGTCTGGTCCTCGGCCCGCGGATCCTCGGGGGCCGTGCCGTTCGTGTCGGTCATGTCTGCTCCTTCCAAGCGACACCAGACTGAACGCGCAAGCTGTGCGTTCCGTCGGCGGAGTCTGTGAACCGTCTATCCCTCAGCGGAGACTGCGCTCAGGTTCGGCTCGGGAACGGCTCAGCAGCCCGGACCGCGCGGATCGGCGACGCAGTCGGCCCCCACCAGCACCGTGTCGGCGGCGCCGACCAGCACGTCGAGCGGTGCCGATCCGATGTCGAGCGTACCGGCGATCGGCACCCACCCGGTGCCCGCGAACCGGTATTCGGCCGTGTACGTGACGACCAGCGTGACCGTGTGGGTGCCGCGCGTCGCGTAAACGTGCGAGGTGGGCGTGGCGCTGAACTCGGGCTGGCCGAGTTCGGCCCAGGTCGCACCGCCGTTGGCGTCGGTGGTGTCGGATCCGTCGCTGTGCTGCCAGCGGTAGCCGACCGGGGTGAAGCGCACGTCGGCGGGCAGGCCGAGCAGCATGCCGGCCACCGGGTGAGCGGATGCCCCCGCCACGAAGTTCGCCGGCAGCCCGACGATGGCCCAGCCGTCGGGCTCCATGCCGTTCGTCGGTTCGTCGGGCCGGAACGACGCGATGTCGCTCAGCGTGACGACGTACCCCGCGGCCTCCTGCCCCGGCGGGCACTCGGGCTCCGGCCAGCACGGCGGCGGCACGACGTTCAGGCCCTGCGTGATGATCCCCCACGGGCGTCCGGGCTCGGGGTTGGAGTCGTCGGGTTCGATTGGACTGTCTGGAGCTGACAGATCGGGCGGCGAGTGCTCTACAAGGTCGTCAACCGCTGCCCACAGTTGAACCACGCCATCGCCCACAGCCCCGCTCGATGCACAATCGGTGAACACAGAATTGAGTTGGCTGCACGCGTACGCAGGCGCCGCAGTCAGAGTCGCGCCGCCCAGAACTAGCGAGGCGGCAACGACGCTCAACAGAAGCTGTCGCCGGACCATGGCTCGATGGCGCTTATCAACAGGATGGCTGGATCATCGACAGAACCCACGAGGTGCACCAGCAACGGCGTTCGCTCGGTTCGCGCTGTCGGCGTCACGTCGGCCCCGGACGCGTCAATAACTCGTACCTCGCCAATGTCCCGACACAGGTATACCGACACTTCGGACTCGTCGTCGCTAGCGAAGTAATCGGCCAAAGAGGCCGAGTCAAACGATGCGGTCCCTTCCGTCCTAAGGGCGCGCTCCTGGAGCCCGACAAACTCCTCTATAAGCAGGGCCGAGTACTCGTCGGTCACCGTGGCGGCGATTCGCTCGGGCTCCGTTCCACCCTCTGACGAGATCTCTGAGGAAGCGTTCTGATACGCCTCGTACGCGGCGATCGCGGCGGCGAGGGCTTCCTCGTCGGACGCGAAGACTGGCTCGAGGGTGGGGGTCGGCGTCGGCGGGGTTGCGTCAGCGGGGGCGCAGCCCGCGAGGGCGGTCGCCGCGACGACGGCGAGCACCGCGAGGAGGCGGGTGCGCAGCGCGGGCATGCAGCACACGGTAGGACATCCGGGACGCGACGAATCCACGTTTCCACAACCCCACGCATGACCTGTCCTGTTCCGCCTGCCCACGGGCATCCGCGTGCCTGCTGGTGCGCAAACGGTGGTGGAGCGCGCGATCGGCCACGGTTTGCGCACCAGCGGCGGGCGGCGCAGGCGTGAGGGGAACGAATCGGCTGCCGGGAGGGTGTGTAGCGTGAAGGCGTGAGCGATTTCACGGCGGCGGGGCGGCTCGAGCCGTGGCAGCGCACGGCAGCGGGCGCCGGCCTGCTCGCGGAGGACGGAAGCGTCGCGGCGACGATCTTCGCCGAGATGAGCGCGCTCGCGGCGCGCACCGGGGCGATCAACCTGGGGCAGGGGTTCCCCGACGAGGACGGCCCGGCCGAGGTGCTCGAGGCCGCGCGGCAGGCGATCGCCGACGGCGTGAACCAGTACCCGCCGGGCATCGGCATGCCCGTGCTGCGCGAGGCGATCGCCGCGCACCAACGCCACTGGTACGGCATCGACCTCGACCCGGACCGCGAGGTGCTCGTGACCGCCGGCGCGACCGAGGCGCTCGCGGCGACGCTGCTCGCCCTGGTCGACACGGGCGACGAGGTCGTCACGTTCGAGCCGTTCTACGACGCGTACGGTGCGCTCGTCGCCCGTGCGGGCGGCATCCACCGCACGGTCCCCCTGCGCTTCCCCGACTTCCGGCCCGACCCAGACGAGCTCCGTGCCGCCGTGACCGACCGCACGCGCGTGATCATCGTCAATTCGCCGCACAACCCGACGGGCGCGGTGTTCGACCGCACCACGCTCGAGCTCGTCGTCGAGCTCGCCGCCCGCCACGACGCGATCATCGTGACCGACGAGGTGTACGAGCACCTCACCTTCGACACCGGGCACGTGCCCGTCGCATCCCTCCCCGGCGCCTTCGACCGCACGGTGTCGATCTCCTCGGGCGGCAAGACCTTCAGCACGACCGGCTGGAAGATCGGCTGGGCGACCGGGCCGGCGCGGCTCGTCGAGCGGGTACTCGCGGTCAAGCAGTTCCTCACCTACGTCAACGGCGCGCCGTTCCAGCCCGCGATCGCCGCCGGCCTCGGCCTTCCCGACGACCGGTTCGCACTGCTCGCCGACACGCTGCAGTCCAAGCGCGACCTGCTCGTCACCGGCCTCCGCCACGCCGGATTCGAGCTGTCGGTGCCCGACGCCGGCTACTTCGTGGTCGTCGACGCCGCCACGGTCGGCCACCCCGACGGCGAGGCGCTCTGCCGGCGGCTGCCCGAGCTCGCGGGCGTCGTCGCCGTGCCGCTCACGGCCTTCGTGCACCCGGATCGCCGGGAGTCGTATCGCAGCCTGGTGCGGTTCGCGTTCTGCAAGCGGGTGGACGTGCTGGAGGAGGCATCCGCTCGACTCGCCAAGCTCGGCGCCTACTAGACCCGCAGGCTCAGCGCGGCACGACCGCGAAGCGTCGCAGCGCCAGCGCCGGGTTCAGGCGTCGCACCGCCGCGATGCGCTCGGCCGAGATCCACGCCACGGCCACGTCGGTCGCCTCGCCGATCGTCGCGATCTCGACGCCCATCGGGTCGACGACCATGCTGTTGCCGGCGCCGATCGGCGGCGCGTGGTCGGCGGCGAGCACGTACGCGGTGTTCTCGAGCGCCCGCGCGGTCGCGAGCGTGCGCCAGTGGTGCTCCTTGAGCGGCCCGCGCACCCACTCGGCGGGCATGCACACGACGTCGGCACCGGCGTCGATGATGCGGCGCGTCACCTCGGGGAAGCGCGCGTCGTAGCAGGTCTCCAGGCCGAAGCGGATGCCACCGAGCTCGAACACCTCCGGTTCGCCGACGTCGCCCGGGGCGATCCAGTCGGACTCCTGCTGGCCGAACGCGTCGTACAGGTGCAGCTTGCGGTACGCGGCCACGACGCCCGTGCCGGGCACGACGGCGACCACGGTGTTGTGCGCGTGGGCGTCGTCGGCCCGCTCCAAGAACCCCGCGACGAGGTGCACGTCGAGTTCGTCGGCCAGCGCCGCGAGCGCGGTGACGAACGGGCCGTCCGGCGGCTCGGCCGCATCCACCCAGTCCTGCCCCTGCTGCGGCGTGAAGTAGCTCGAGTACTCGGGGAACACGACGAGCTTCGCGCCGCGGCCGGTGGCGAGCGTCGCCAGGCGCACGATCTCGGCGAGGTTCGCCTCCCGGTCGTCGCCGGGTGCGAACTGCGCGACCGCGACTCCGAGGTGGTCGGCGTCGGCTGCGGCATCCGTCATTCGCCCAGACTATCGAGGGCGAGCGGATGCGGCGGGGCCGCGCATCGGCGAAGCTGGAAGCACCCCGAGCGAGAGGCATCCGATGGCGTACACCCGCGAGTCCATCCCCGAGCTGACCGGACGCACGACCGTGATCACCGGCGCGAACGGCGGGCTCGGCCTCGAGACGGCGAAGGCGTTCGCGGCGCAGGGCGCGCACGTCGTCATGGCCGTGCGCGACACAGGGAAGGCCGATGCGGCGGTCGCCGAGATCCTCGACGAGACGCCGGATGCCTCGCTCGAGCGCGTCGCGCTCGACCTCGCGTCGCAGGCATCGGTGCGGGCCGCGGCCGAGCAGATCCTCGCCGCGCACCCCCGCATCGACGTGCTCGTGAACAACGCAGGCCTCATGGCGATGCCCGAGCGCGAGACGGAGGACGGCTTCGAGATGCAGGTCGGCGTCGACCACCTCGGGCACTGGACGCTCACGGCGCTGCTGCTGCCGGCGCTGCTCGCCGCGCCCGCGGCGCGCGTGGTGACCGTGACGTCGACCGCGCACCACATCGGCAAGCCGCTCGACCCCGACGAGCCGTTCCGCCGCGGCGATCGCTACGACGCCTGGCGCGTCTACGGCGACGCGAAGCTCGCGAACTACCACTTCGGCCTCGGCCTGCAGGAGCGCTTCGCTGCCGCGGGCGTGCCCGCGGAGAGCCTCATCGCGCACCCGGGCCTGTCGCACAGCGACCTCCAGACCCGAACGGTGCGCGAGGGCGGCGGAGGCAGCGCGGGCCCGTTCTTCGCGTGGGCGGCGGCGAACACCGGCATGGAGCCTGCGCGCGGCGCGCTCCCCCAGATCCGCGCGGCGACCGACCCCGATGCCCGCGGCGGCGAGTTCTACGGGCCGCGTTGGGTGAACGTCGGCAAAGCGGTGCGATTGCCCGTCATGCGGCCCGGGCGGGCCGCGGCGATCCGCGCGCTCTGGGACGTGTCGGAGCGCCTCACCGGCGTGCCGCTCGACGTGCCGCCGAAGAAATGACCGAGGCCCGGAATCACGCATGATTCCGGGCCTCACTTGGTTGCGGGGGCAGGATTTGAACCTACGACCTCTGGGTTATGAGCCCAGCGAGCTACCGAACTGCTCCACCCCGCGGCACAAGAGATAACTCTAGCATCGGTTCGGGCACTCCTCAAATCGAGGCCGGAAACGACAGGTTCAGGATGCCCCGGGGCCGGCCTTCACGGCCTCGATCGAGTACGAGAGCGGCAGCCACGGCCGGTCGGGCCAGCGGTACATGCCGTCGCCGGCATCCACCGTGCGCGGGTAGATGCGCCACGGCACCCGGTAGTGCTCGCGGAAGTCGTGGATCGCAAGCCCCGCGCCGCGGAGCGCGCCGTGGATCTCGTCCATCGGGTGCATCCACTCCCACGTGCGCTGGTTGACGAGTTCCGCATCGGGGTCGGCGTAGTCGGAGCCGTCCACGACGATGTCGGGCTCGGGGTTGCCGTACGGGTACATGAACGCGGGCATCCCATCGGCAGCGCCGTCGCCGTCGAACACGAACGCCGTCGGGTGCCCGTCGGCGAACACGAGTGACCCGCCCGGCTTCAGGAACCATGCGATGATGCGCGCCCACTCCGCCACGTCGGGCAGCCAGCCGATCGTGCCCCATGTGGTGAACACGGCGTCGAACGCGCCCGGCTCGGGCAGCGCCTCGCGCGCCTCGTAGACGTTCGCCTCGACGAACCGCGCTCGGTCGTCGTCCAGGCCGAGCTCGGCGGCCATTCGGCGCGCCTCGTCGACCGCGGGCCGCGAGAAGTCGATGCCGACGACGTTCGCGCCGAGGTTCGCCAACGAGAGCGTGTCCGATCCGAAGTGGCACTGCAGGTGGAGCATCCGCAGCCCGTCGACCCCGTCGGGGAACCGGCGCGCCAGCATGGCCGACACGATCGGATCGAGCACGCTGCGCCCGTCGCGGAGCGGCTGCTGGTCGTACATCGACCCGGCGCCGAGGTGCACGGGGACGCGCTCGTCCCAGTTGGCCCGGTTGTCGTCGAGCCACTCCCCCGACCGCAGGTCGACGGACATCACTCGTTCAGCAGCGCGAGCATGCTGGCGATCGTCGAGGCGAGCTGCGCATCGGCCACGCCGTACGCCGCCCAGTCACCCTCGGTGAGCGCCTGCTGCTTGTCCTGCAGGGCCTGCTGCGCCTCGCGGAGCAGCGCCTGCAGCTGGGCGTCGGTCTCGGGGTCGCCGGTCGACGTGCCGGGATCGGTCGTGTCGCCCGTATCGCCGGTGTCGCCGGTGTCGCCGGTGTCACCCGTATCGCCGGTGTCACCCTCGTCGCCGGTACCGCCGTCGACGTCGCTGTCACCCGCGGATGCTCCGGACTCGCCGCCGAACAGCACGTCGAGCGCCTCGTCGAGGGTGTCCTGGAACGCGATCTGGTCGCCGAAGGCGACGAGCACCTTCTGCAGCAGCGGGTAGCTGGTCTCACCGGTCGACCGCACGTAGACGGGCTGCACGTAGAGCAGGCCGCCGCCGACCGGCACCGTGAGCAGGTTGCCGTTGATGACGTCGGACGAGCCCTGGCGGAGGATGTTCAGCTGCGCCGAGATGCTCGGGTCACCGTTGAACTGGTTCTGCACCTGGCCGGGGCCGGGCACGAGGTCGCCGGAGGGCAGCGTGAGCAGGCGCAGTGCGCCGTAGCCCTCGGAGCGCTCACCATCGGTGCTGCCGGCATCGGCGTCCACAGCGAGGTAGCCCTTCAGCACGTTGCGGCTGTCCTGGTCGCCCGACTCGGGGATGAACGTCGAGTACAGCGAGTACGTCGGGTCGTCCTGTCCCGGCATCTGCATGGTCAGGTAGTACGGCGGCTGGAGCAGGTCGCTACCGGTGGGAGCAGTCGGCTCGTCGGGCGTCGTCCAAGCGTCGTCGCGCGAGAAGAACGAGCCGGGGTCGGTCACGTGGTACCGGCCGAGGATCGAGCGCTGCAGCTTGAACAGGTCGCTCGGGTAGCGCACGTGGCTCATCAGGTCGCCCGACATCTCCTCCATCGGCACGACGGTCGAGGGGAAGATGTTCTGCCACGTCTGCAGGATCGGCTCGTCCGCGTCCCACGCGTAGAGGGTCACCGTGCCGTCGTAGGCGTCGACCGTGGCCTTCACCGAGTTGCGGATGTAGTTGACGTCGTCGATCGCGAAGGTGGTCGCCTGCTGCTGCGAGTCGGAGATCGCCTGGCTCATCGAGAGCTTCGTCGAGTACGGGTAGGCGTCGGTCTTGGTGTACCCGTCCACGATCCACACGATGCGCCCGTCGACGACCGACGGGTACGGGTCGGAGTCGAGCTCGAGGTACGGCGCGACCTTCTGCACGCGCGTCAGCGGGTCGCGGTCGTACAGGATCTGCGACTCGTCGTTGACGTTGTCGGAGAGGAAGATCTGCTCGCTCTGGAACTTCAGCGCGTAGATCAGCTTGTTGAAGATGCCGTTCAGCGACGGGCCGCCGTCGCCCTGGAAGGTGGTCTGGGTCTGGTTGCCGTTCTCGCCGCCCGCCGGGTAGTCGAGCTCCGCGGGCGGGGTGCCCTCCGGGGCGCCGACGATCGAGTACTCGGGCGAGTTCTCGCCGAAGTAGACGCGCGGCTCCTCGATCTCGAGGTCGCCGATGGTCGGGATTCCCGACTGGATGAACACCGGCTGCCCGTCGACCGAGCGCTGGTTGCCCGCGGCCGCGACGAGGCCGTACCCGTGGGTGTAGACGATGTGCGAGTTCACCCAGTTCTGCGCGTCGCCGATGCCGGCGAGCCGCAGGTCGCGCACCGCGACGACCGCGTCCTGCGTGGACCCGTCGATCTGGTAGCGGTCGACGTCGAGGATCTCGGGGAACTGGTAGTACTGGCGGAACTGCTCGAGCTGTGCGAACGCGTCGCTGATCAGCGCCGGGTCCATGAGCCGGATGTTCGCCGTGGTCTCCGCGTCCTCGCGCAGCGCACCGCGCTCGGCGTCGGTCTGGGCCTCGTACGGGATCTCCTCGACGTCGGCGACGCCGTACGCCTCGCGGGTCAGGTCGATGTTGCGCTCGATGAACGGCGCCTCGAGGGTGCGCGCGCTCGGGTCGACCTGGAAGCGCTGGATGACCCACGGGTAGAGCGAGCCGATGATGAGGCTCGAGATGATGAGCAGCGCGGTGCCGACGAGCGGCAGGCGCCAGCGCCCGATGATCGCGGTGATGAAGAAGAGGATGGCGACGACGAGCGCGATGCCCGCCAGGATGCCGCGGCCCGGGATGGTCGCGTAGACGTCGGCGTAGGACGCACCCGTCATGAGGTCGTTCGATTCGGTGAGCGTGGCGTACTGGTCGAACCAGATGCTCACGGCCTGCAGCAGCAGGTAGATGCCCACCGTCACCGCGATCTGGATGCGCGCCGCCTTCGAGATGACGACCTCGCGGCCCGAGATGCGGATGGCGCCGTAGAGGTAGTTGGTCGCGACCACCAGCAGCGTGGAGAGCAGCACGACGGCCGAGGCGAAGCCGACGAGTCCGCGGTAGAACGGCAGGTCGAAGACGTAGAAGCCCACGTCGAAGCCGAACTGCGGGTCGATGGTGCCGAACGAGGTGCCGTTCAACCAGAGCAGCGTGGTCTGCCAGCGCGATGCGGCCGAGACGCCGCCGAAGATGCCGAGCACGGCGGGGATGCCGTACATGGCCAGCCGTCGCAGCGGCTCGAAGACCTCCTGGTAACGGTCGAGCTGCGAGTTGAGCTTCGCGTAGACGGGCCGCGTGCGGTACGCGATCTGGATGCTGACCCACACCGGGACGGCCATGCCGACGAAGCCGATGAGGAAGAGCACCGCGCGAGCGATCCACTCGGTCGTCAGCACGTTGAGGAAGCCGAGCTGCTCGTACCAGAGGATGTCGGCGTACAGCCCCGCGAAGATGAAGAAGCCGATCACCAGGGCGGCCACGATTCCGATCGTGATCGCGATCGGCGCGCGACGGCGCCCCTGTGCCTGCTCGGGCTGTGTTGACGTCACTCTCGGCCTCTACTTCGATGGGGGTCGGGGTCGATCCTCCATCCTATGCGGACGGAGCGTTGCGGGCCCCGGGATCCAGCGAACGCTGAGCGGCCCGTGACCCTGCCGTGATCCTGCGCGCGTGCGCGTCAGCTCGCGGGGCAGCGCGGAAGCGTCTCGAGGTCGCCCTCGGCCGCGATCACGTCGACGACGCCCATGGCCTCGTCGAGGGTGGTCACGGCGAACACCTCCAGGTCGCCGGGCACGTTGCCGGTGACCTCGTCGCAGTTGCCGATCGGCGCGAGCATCCAGTCGGCGCCGGCACCGAGCGCGCCGTGCATCTTCTGCACGATGCCGCCGATGGCACCGACGTTGCCGGCCGAGTCGATGGTGCCGGTGCCGGCGATGCGCTCGCCGCCGGTCATCGCGTCGGGGGTGAGCTTGTCGATGATGCCGAGCGCGAACATGAGGCCCGCGCTCGGGCCGCCCACGTCGTCGAGCTGGATCTGCACGTCGATGGGGAACTCGTACGCCATGGTGACGCCCACGCCGATGAGCAGCGTGCCGTCGACGTCCGTCGGCGTGACCTCGGCGTCGACCGACTCGCCGTCGCGCTCGACCTCGATCGCGGCCGGCTCGGTGCCGTTCTCCTGGATCACCGCGCGCAGCGTCGCGATGTCGTGCACCGGTTCGCCGTTCACCGAGGTGATGACGTCGCCCTCCTCGAGCTCGCCCTCCGCGGCCGAGTCCTCGAGCAGCGCGATGACGGTGACGTCGCGCGGGAAGTCGTAGCCGAGCGCCACGAGGGCCGCGGCGATCGCGTCCTGCTGCGAGTCGACCATGAGCGTCTGGTTCTGCTCGTCGCGCTCCTCCTGGGTGAGGTCGGCGGGGAACACGGCCTCGATCGGCACGACCGCACGGCTGTCGTCGAGCACCGCGCCGCCGATCTCGATCCAGGTCGGCTGCTGCTGCGGGTTGCCGACGATCGAGACCGTCAGCAGGTCGAGGTTGCCCTCGGTGGGGAACGTGGTCTCATCGGGGATCGAGATGAGCGGCACCTCGCCGCCGTCGCTGGTCTGCGCCGTGCCGAGGGTGTCGTACACGGGGCCGGGCTGCTCGATGACGTAGGGCGCCGGGGATGCCGCGAAGACACCCGCCACCACGGCCGCGATGCCGAGCAGCCACCAGCCGGCCTGCCGCGCACGCGACTGCGGGCGACGGGGCTCCGGGCGCAGCCGATCCTCGTCGAACAGGGCCATCGGGTTCCTCTCTGGGTCGGCACGCGGGGGCGCGCCGACGAACACGTGCGAGGTGCCGGTGGCGCTGTTCGCGACGGGCGGACAGCCGGAGCGACCAGCCTAGGCCATTTCCCAGTCATCCCGTCGGGTGCGCGGATAGCGTAGGAACATCCGACTGGGAGGTGGCTGAAGTGGCCGATGCAGATGGCCCCGGCGACGACCGGAGTCCCGAGGACGAGTTCCGCGACATGCTGCGCGAGATCCTGTCCGGCGGCGCGGGCGTCGACCCCGCCCAGCTCGCCGGTGCGGCCGGGCTCCCGAACGATCCGGCGAGCGTCGCCGCGCTGTTCAGCCAGCTCCAGCAGGCGATGACCTCGGGCGGCGACGGCATCAACCGCGACCTCGCCCTCCAGCAGGGCGTCGCCCGGGCGAACGACGGCCAGCAGGACACGGATGCGGCGAGCCGCGCCGCCTGGGAGCAGGCGTACCACGTGGCCGCGCTCTGGCTCGACGAGGCCGTCGCGGTCTCGAGCCTGACCGACGCCCCGGTGCTGCTGAGCCGGCGCCGCTGGGTCGAGCAGACGATGCCCGTCTGGACCCAGCTCGCGGAGCCGGTCGCGTCGAGCATCGCCGACTCGCTCACGAAGGTCATGTCGGAGCAGGCGCCCGAGGAGCTGCGCGGGATGATGGCCGGCGCCAGCCAGATGATGCGCTCGATCGGCGGCACGCTGTTCGCGATGCAGCTCGGCCAGGTCGTCGGACAGCTCTCGGCCGAGGTCGTGTCGGGCGGCGACGTCGGCATCCCGCTGCTCGAGGACGGCACGGCGGCCGTGCTGCCGCAGAACGCCGCCGAGTTCGGCGAGGGCCTCGACATCCCCGACGACCAGGTGCAGCTCTACCTCGCGGTGCGCGAGCTCGCGCACGCGCGCCTCTTCCGGCACGCGAGGTGGCTGCGGCTGAAGCTCATCTCGTCGATCACGGACTTCGCCCGGGGCATCCGCATCGACACCGACCGCATCGAGGAGCTCGCGAGCGACTTCGACCCGTCGAACCCCGAGGCGCTGCGCGACGCGCTCGTCAACGGCTCGCTCATCCCGCCGAAGACCGAGGAACAGCAGGTCGCGCTCGCACGTCTCGAGACGATGCTCGCGCTCATCGAGGGCTGGGTCGACGTCGTCACGGCGCGGGCGACCGAGCGGCTGCCGTCCAGCGGCGCGATCGCCGAGACCATCCGCCGCCGCCGCGCCACCGGCGGGCCGGCCGAGTCGGCCTTCGGCACGCTCGTCGGCCTCGAGCTGCGCCCGCGCCGCCTGCGTGAGGCCGCCGCGATGTGGACCGCCGTCACCGACGCGGTGGGCGTCGCCGGGCGCGACGACCTGTGGTCGCACCCCGACCTGCTGCCGAGCTCCGCCGACGTCGACGACCCGGCGCGCATCGTCGCCCGGCTCACCGGCGAGCGCACCGACGAGGAGGCCAGCGAGGCCGACGCGTTCGACCAGGCGCTCGAGGCGCTGCTGCGCGGTGAGACCCCCGGTGCGAGCGACGACGCCGGCTCGCCCGACGACGAGGGCTCGCCCGACGCCGATCGCGGCTGATGCTCATTTCCGTCCCGGCCTGATCGTGCCTGTGGAGAGCGCTTCGCCTCCACAGATGCGTCGCCGAACTCCCGAGCGGATGCCCCGTGCGGCAGTCTCTCTCGCATGCCCGCACGCATCGACCCGCGCATCCCCCTCGTCTGGCGCACGCCCGCCGATCTCCAGCTCGGCGCCGCCCGGCCGCTCGCCGTGCTGCGCGACGCCGACCATGTCGACCTCGCGCTCGTCGAGGCCCTGCGCGCGGGCGCCGGCCGCGCGAGCCTCGACCGGCTCGCGCAGCGCCTCGGCGCGGAGGACGGCGACGTCGACGTGTTCCTCGCCACCGTCGAGTCGGCGCTCGACGCCCCCGACCCGGAGGTCGACGCCCGCGTGGTCGTCGACGGCGATCGCGCCCGCTGCGAGCGCCTCGCCGCCGACCTCGCGGCGGTCGGCTACGAGGTGGTGGGGCCCGAGCATGACGCCGACGACGTCGACCTCGCGATCGTGGTCGCCGACCACGTGGTCGACCCACGCCGGGTGGCGGCGTGGATGGCGCGGGACGTGCCGCACCTGCGCGTGCTGTTCGACGACGCGGGGGCGGTCGTCGGCCCGCTCGTCGAGCCGGGCGAGGGTCCGTGCCTGCACTGCGTCGAGCTCGGGCGCACCGACGCCGACCCCGCCTGGCCGGCGATCGCGTCGCAGCTGCTCGGGCGGCCGGCCCGGGGCATCCGTCGCCTCACGCTCCTGCAGGCGATGACCGCCGCGACGCTCGCCGTCGATGCGCGCCTGCGGCGGCACGACACCGGGCTCGCGGCCCGTGCGCTGCGGTTCGACCCGGTCAGCGCCGAACCGCGCCCCGAGCCGGTGCCGTCGCATCCGGGTTGCGGGTGCCGATCTCTCGGAGAAACCGTGACGGCGCTCGCACCGATCGCGAGTGACCGCCCCGCTCCGACCAGCTCACCTCGAGTCGGCGTCGTGCCCGCGTGATGCCCACGTAGAGGAGGCGCCGCTCCTCGTCGACCTGTTCGAGGCCCGACGCGTACGAGATGGGGAGCAGTCCCTCCGACAGTCCGACGAGGAAGACCGTGTCCCACTCGAGGCCCTTCGCCGAGTGCAGCGTCGCGAGCGTGACCGCGGAGACCGTCGGCTCGTGCTGCGCGGCGGCGCGCTCGAGCAGGTCGTCGGTGAACCGGCGGAACGTCGTGCCGTCGGGCACGTCGTCGACGAGCCGCACGAGCGCGTTGTACGCCTCCCAGCGGTCGCGCACCGCACCGGGCCCCTCGGGCGGCGACTGGCTCCAGCCGAGCGAGCGCATCACGTCGCTGACCGACTTGAACAGCGGCTCGTCGGCGATCGTGAGCGACGCGGCGCGCAGCGCCTGCACGGCCTGCTTCACCTCGGGCTGGTCGAAGAATCGCCGCGCGCCGCGCAGCCGCGAGCTCACGCCCACCTCGTCGAGTGCGCGCTCCAGCACCGCCGACTGGGCGTTCACGCGGTACAGCACCGCGATCGACTCCGGCTGCTCCCCCGCCTCGATCAGCTCGAGCACGCGCTGTGCGACCTGCCGCGCCTCGGCGACGTCGGTGGGGTGCTCGCGCACGACCGGCTTCGGGGCGCCCTGCTCGGTGCGCTCGCTCGTGAGTGCCAGCGCACCGGGGCGGCCGCGCATGAGCCGGTTCGCGACGTCGACGATCGGCGGGAGCGAACGGTAGTTGTGCTCGAGGCGCAGCACCGTGGCATCCGGATACCGCGACTCGAAGCCGAGCAGGTAGTCGGGCCGCGCCCCGGCGAACGAGTAGATGGTCTGGCTCGCGTCGCCGACGACGCACACCTCGCTGCGGTCGCCGAGCCACAGGTCGAGCAGCCGCTGCTGGGCGGGCGAGACGTCCTGGTACTCGTCGACGACGAAGAACCGGTACTGCTCGCGCACGTGCAGGGCGACGGATGCCTCGTGCTCGATCATGCCCGCGGTCGCGAGCAGCACGTCCTCGAAGTCGATGCGCCGCGCCTCGTCCTTGGCGCGCTCGTAGCCCGCGTGCAGGTCGAGGGCCTGCTCGACGGTGAGTGCGCCGGGTGCCCCGCGCGACGTGAGCCTCGCGGCGTGCTGGTCGATCGACTGCCCCGAGACCTTGCGCAACTCGATGTCGGCCGCGAGGTCGCGGAGCGTCGCCGTGTCGACGCGGATGCGCAGGCGCTCGGCGGCCTGGCCGAGCACGCGCGCCTTGCCGTCGAGCACCTGCGGCGCGCTGCCGCCGACCACGAGCGGCCAGAAGTAGTTGAGCTGCGCGAGGGCGGCGGCGTGGAAGGTGCGGGTGGCGACGCCCGCGGCGCCGAGCGTGCGCAGCCGGCCGCGCAGCTCGGCGGCCGCGCGCGTGGTGAAGGTGAGCGCCATGACGCGTTCGGGCGCGTAGGCGCCGGTGCGCACCCCGTAGGCGATGCGGTGCGTGATGGCGCGGGTCTTGCCGGTGCCGGCGCCGGCGAGCACGCAGACCGGGCCGAGCAGCGACTCGGCCGCCAGCCGCTGCTGGTCGTCGAGCGCGTCGAGGAGCGCGTCGGGGTCGTCGCTCATGCGTGCCCGTCGATGTCGCCGCCGTACCACTCCTCGAGCATCCAGCGGGCGATCGACGACGAGCCGGGCAGGGCGATCTCCCCCGCGGCGGCGGCCAGTGCCTCCCGCGTGTACCAGCGCAGCTCGACGATCTCCTCGCCGTCGGGGCGCACCGCGTCGGCGTCGGCGACCGATGCCGCGAATGCGACCATGAGCGAGGCCGGGAACGGCCACGGCTGCGAGCCCAGGTAGCGCACGTCGGTCACCTCGAGGCCGGCCTCCTCCTCGATCTCGCGCACCACGGCGGCCTCGAGCGACTCCCCCGGCTCGACGAACCCGGCGAGCACCGAGAACCGGTGCTGCTCCCACATGGCGTTCGAGCCGAGCAGCACGCGGCCGTCCCCGTCGGTGACGAGCACGATCACGGCGGGGTCGGTGCGCGGGAAGATCTGACGGTCCTCCGCCGTGCAGCGGCGCACCCAGCCGCCCTGCTCGGGCTCCGAAGGTGCACCGCAGGCCGGGCAGAACCGGTGCGAGTCGTGCCAGTTCGCGAGCGCGACGGCCTCGGTGAAGAGCCCTGCGTCACGGTCGGCGAGCCCCGTGACCACCGCGCGCAGCCCGGCCCAGCGTGCCTCCTCGGGCTCCAGCGCGTGGGCGGCGTCGTCGTCGAGCAGGTGCGCCACGACGCGCAGCGACGGGAGATCGTCGCCGGCGATCGTGCGACCCAGGTAGATGCGGATCTCGGCCGCGGGCACGTCATCGGGCGGCAGCAGCGCGAGCTCGAGCGGAGAGCCGTCGACGCGCTGCGCCATGAGCGCCCGGCCGCGCCAGACGGGCAGCACGCGCACGTCGGCGGCGCCGTCGAGCGTGTCGAACAGAGCGGGATCGGTACGCGCGTCGGCGTCGCGATCGAGCGCCGACCTCGCGAGGGGCGGCACGGGAACGGGCATCGGCGACCTCTCTGCTGCGGGCGGCGGAGATACCGCGAGGGTGTGGCGCTCGACCACGGGGAAGCCCGGCGAGCCTAGGCTGTGACCCATGGCCAGACCACCTCTCACTCTAGCCGCGTTGGCCACGGCGGCTGTCCCGGGGCTCGAGGTGTCGGGGGCTCGACCGCACTCGCGCGGGTCGTACGGCCAGTTCGACTCCGCGCTGCTCCGCAGCACCGACGGACGCACGCTCCTCATCCGGGTGCCGACGTCGTCGGGCGCCGAGCTCGAGCAGTCGGCCGATCTCGTCGCCCTGCGCGCGCTCTCGGCGGGCATCCGCGCCCGACTCCCGTTCGCCGTGCCCACGTTCGTCGGGCAGGCGCCCGTGTCGGGCACTCGTGCGGTCGTGTACGACTACTTGCCCGGCGCGGTGCGCGACGCCGACGAGCTCACGGCCGAGCCCGTGCTCGCCGCGGAGGTCGGCGCGTCGATCGCCGCGATCCACGGCCTGCCGTCGGCGTTCCTCGCCGAGTCCGGGCTCCCCCGGCACACCGCGGCCGAGAGCCGGTCCGCGGTGATCGAGCTGATCGGCCGGGCCGCCGACACCGGCCGCGTGCCGGCCGCGCTGCTGCGCCGGTGGGAGTCGGCCGCGGACGACGCCGAGCTCTGGCAGTTCGCCCCCACCGTGATCAACGGCGGGCTGGCGGCCGACTCGATCCTCGTCGAGGGCACGCACGTGTCGGGCGTCATCGGCTGGTCGGGCCTGCAGGCCGGCGACCCGGCCCGCGACCTGCACTGGCTGATGACCGCGCGCGGCGAGGCGGCGGAGCACGCGCTGTCGGCATACCTGCGTGCGCGCGGCGGCCCGCAGGACGGCGGGATCGCGCAGCGCGCGCTGCTGCACGGCGAGCTGGAGCTCGCCCGCTGGCTGCTGCACGGGGTCGAGACCCGCGACCCGGAGATCGTCGACGACGCGGTCGGGCTGCTCGACGGCCTCGTCGACACCGTGCACGCCGACGAGTCGCCCGCCCTCTCGACCGACACGGGGCCGGTCATGGCGGTCGCCGACGTCGAGGAACTGCTCGACCGCACCCCGCGGACGGGCGGTGGCAGCGAGGCGTCCAGCATGCTCACCGACAGCTACGACCGATCCGACCTCGAGCGCATGGCCGCCGGCGAGCGCGACGACGACGAGGCGGATGCCACGGGGGCCCTGCCGCTCGACCTCACCGGGTGGGGCGACGAGGCGGATCAGGACGCCGACGACGACGACCAGGACGCGAGCAGCTCCGCCTCGTCGTAGATCCGCTCCGGTCGCACGACGGCGTCGTCCTCCACGAAGTAGAAGAGCGCGTCGACCTCCTCGGGCGGCACCTCTCGCCACGTCGCGAACGCGAGCCGGTAGAGCGCGAGCTGGGTCTGCTTGAGTTCGAGGTCGCGCGCGTCGCGGGGTGCGGCGCCGGTCTTCCAGTCGACGACCTCGTAGCGGATGCCCCTGCGGCCGGCGTCGCTGTCGGGGTCGACCTGGTACACCGCGTCGAGCTTGCACACGAACACGGTGCCGCCGAGCGGCAGGTGGATCTCGACCTCGACCTCGTCGGGCCTGCGGTGCCCCCACGGCGACGCGGCGAACGTCTCCCGCAGGCGGGCGAGCCGCTCGTGCTCGACGGGCACGGCGTCGTCGGCGTCGAGCTCGAACGCCTCCGCGTCGACCGCGTCGCCGGCGCCGGTCGACCGCGCCTCGACCCACGAGTGGAAGAGCGTGCCGATGCGCGTGGCCCGGTACGGCCGCTGCGGGAGCGGGCGGCGCAGTTCGGCCGCGACACCGGCGGGGTCGTCGACCCAGTCCTTGAATCGCGACGCGGGCACGCGGGTGGGTCGCTGCGCGCCCCGCTCGTCGGGCGAACGACGTGCGTCGCGCTCCGCGAGCAGCAGGTCGAGGTCGCGGTCGAGCTCGTCGCCGATCGACGACGCCGCACCCGACTCGCGAGCGGCGCGCACCGCCTCGGCCGCCGCGGTCACCCGCGCGCGGCGCGCGCCGAGCGGGTCGAGCGGCCAGGTCGCGCGCTGCCCGCCACCCGCACGCGGGTTCGTCTCGTGCACGCTCGGGCCGGGCAGCGCCTCCTCGGCGAGCACGCCGACCGCGACCAGCTCGTGCAGGTACGGGCTCGGCCCCCGCGCCCCCTTCTGCACCGACCACCACGATCCGCTGAACAGCAGCTCGCGCCGCGCGCGCGTAACGGCCACGTAGGCGAGCCGCCGCTGCTCCTCCTCGTGCAGGCGGCGGATCTCGGCCTGGTACTCCTTCGTCGCCTCCTCGAACTGCTTCTGGTCGTGCACCCCGCGCCAGGCGAGGTCGGGCAGCTCGTCGCGATCGCCCTTGAACTCGTACGGCAGCTCGCCGAAGGCGAGCCAGCCCTTGGTCGACAGCGGCGCCGACGGCAGTTCGTCCTCGACGGCGCGCGGCAGGGCGACGAGGTCCCATTCGAGCCCTTTGGAGCCGTGCACGGTGAGCACCTGCACGGTGCCGGGTTCGGGCTCGTCCTGCCGGGGCGCGAGCCGGTCGCGCTGCTCGGCCTCGGCGAGCCAGCCGAGGAACGCGCCGAGCGTGGGCGACTCGCTCACGTCGAGGAACCCGGCCAGCAGCTCGTCGAACGCCTCGAGGCTCGGTGCGCCGAGTGGCTGCGCGGCGTTCGCGCCCACCTCGATGTCGAGCAGCAGCTCGTGCTGCACGAGCGTGACGAGGTCGGCGAGCTCGAGTCCGGCGCGCCGCCGGAGCGACATGAGCTGGGCACCCGCGGCCCGCATGCGGGCGAGCCCCTCCTCGCCGATGCGCGCCGTCGCGGCGTGCCCCGCGGGCGCCTCGACCACGAAGTCGAGCGCGTCGACGAGCGACGCGTGCTCCTCGGCGACCACGCTCGCGCGCATCCGCGCCCGCACGTCGTCGTCGAGCGGCTGCAGGGCGTGGTCGCGCGCGGCGAGCCAGCGTGCGGTCTCGGCGAGCCCGGCGAGGTCGGCCGCGCCGACCTGCCAGCGCGCTCCCCCGAGCAGACGCAGCAGCTCGGCGCCCGCGCTCGGGTCGTGCAGCACGCGCAGGGCGCTCACGAGGTCGGCGATGACCGGCTGGTCGAGCAGGCCCGCGAGCCCCAGCACGTGGAAGGGAACGCCCCGCGCCTCGAACGCCTCGGCGAACACGTCGACCTGCTTGAGCGTGCGGCAGAGCATCGCGGCCGAGGGCGGTCGGCCCCCGCCCCGAAGCCGGGCGGCGAACCAGTCGGCGACCGCGGCCGCCTCGTCCTCGACGGTCTCGCCCCAGCGCAGCTCGACCGCACCCTCGCCGGCGCCCGGCGCAGCGCCGAGCGCGCGCTTCGGCACGACGGGCGCGTCGAGGAAGGGACGCAGCAGCGCGTTGGCGGCGTCGAGCACCCGCCGCGGGTTGCGCCAGCTGGTCGAGAGGTCGTAGACCGGGGCATCCGCGTCGCCGAAGTCGCCGCCGAAGCGCGCCAGGTTCGTGGCGCTCGCCCCGCGCCAGCCGTAGATCGACTGGTCGGGGTCGCCGACGGCCATGACCGATCGCCCGCCGAACAGGGTCGAGAGCAGGCGGGTCTGCACGACGCTCGTGTCCTGGTACTCGTCGAGCAGCACCGCGCCGTAGCGGTCGCGGTACGCGTCGACGACACCCGTGTGGCGCGTGCAGATCTCGAGCGCGAACGCCACCTGGTCGGAGAACTCGAGCAGCCCGCGGCGCCGCTTCTCGAGCGCGAACCGCTCGGCGAGGTCGACCAGCACGGGCAGGCCGCCGACCTGCTGCATGGCCGACGCGAACGTCGCGTACGGCGTCTTCTTGCGCGCCGACCCGGTGGGCAGGTCGGCCATGGCCAGGAACTGCCGTGCCATGACCCGCACGTCGCGCGGGTCGGCCACGTTCTCGGCGATACCGCGGCTGAGCTCGAGCACCGCCCCGGTGATGCGGTCGGCCGACTGGTCGAGCTCGACGAGGCGCTCGTCGTCGCTGTCGAGCACGACGCTGCGCGCGAGCTGCCAGGCGGATGCCTCGCCGAGCAGCGCGGCATCGGGCTCGCGTCCGATGCGCATGGCGTGCTCGCGGTAGATGGCGCTCGCGAAGGCGTTGTACGTCGAGACCTCGGCGGCGTCGAGCAGGTCGAGCTCGACGCGGGCGATGCCCTCGTGCACGAGTTGGCCGACGCGGCGCGAGATGCGCTCGGCGAGCTCGCCCGCGGCCTTGCGCGTGAACGTGAGGCCGAGCACCTCGGGCACGGCGACGTGCCCGTTCGCGAGCAGCCAGACGACGCGGTTCGCCATGGTCTCGGTCTTGCCGCTGCCGGCGCCCGCCACGACGAGGCTCTGCGCGCGATGCGGCGCCTCGATCACGGCGCACTGCTCGTCGGTGGGTGCGGGCAGGCCCAGGCGCGCGGCGATCTCGCGGGCGCCGATCATGCGCCGCCCTCCGCGTGCGCCCGGGTCACGCGCTGACCGCCTTCACGAGCTGCACGCGGTACTCCCACCTGCCGAGCGACGACTTGTACCCCAGCTCGAGCGGGCCGTCGAAGGCGGCTCCCGCCATGATGCGCCCGGCGGCCGCCACCCGCTCCGCAAACGCGGCCGAGGCCTCGTCGTCGAAGGGCTGCTGCACGCGCTCGGTGTACGCACGGCCCGATGCGGGCTTCGCCACGAACACGAGCTTCGCGCCGCCCGGCGCGCCGTCGCCGACGGGCACGGCACCGGCGCGCGCGGCGGCCTGGTAGGCGCCGAGCTGCGGATGCCCCGGCATGCCGGCGACCGACGGCAGCGTGCGCCCGGTCTTGAGGTCGACGATCACGACCGTGCCGTCGGCCGAGCGCTCGACCCGGTCGACCGTGCCGCGCACGAGCGTGCGGCCGAGCTCGAGCGTGAAGCGTCCCTCCGCCTGGAGCAGCACCTTGCCGTCGTCGGCGAACCCGGCGAGGTACTCGGCGGCGCCCTCGGCCATGACGCGTGCCGCACGGCGCTCGCGCTCGTCGAGCCAGGGCGCATCGAACCGCAGCTCGCCCCAGCGCGCCTCGATCGCCGACCACACGGCCTCGACGTCGAGCTGCTCGGGGGGCAGGGTGGACGCCTCCTCCACGACCGCGTGCACGATGGTGCCGATCGACGCGGCGAGCCCGCTCGGCGTCTGCGCGACGGTGTCGACGAACCACGCGATGGGCGACTCCTCGGCACGCTCGATCTGCGAGGGCGAGACGTGCACGCGCGCCTCGGGGTCGCCGTCGAGGTCGACCAGGGGCGCGTCGGTGCTCGGGTCGCCGAGGCCGTACCACTCGGACGGGTCGGCGCCGGGCACGCCCGCATCGGCGAGGCGGGCCAGCGCCTGGGCGGCCTCGGTCGAGCCGGTCGCGGCGAGCTCGCGCCGCAGCGAGGCGACGAGGCGACGCAGGTGCAGCGGGCGGCGGCGGCGCGGCGCCGGCGGCACGTCGGCGAACGCCATGAGCACCGACGGCTGCTCGTCGTCGTTGCTCGTGCACGCGAGCACGAGCTGCCGGTCGGCGCGCGACGCGGCGAGCGCGAAGAGCCGGAGCTCGTCGCCGCGCACCTCGGCGCGCTCGTCGGCGACCGTGCGGTCGACGACGTGCCCGACCGGCTCCCCCGCGCGGTCGGCGGCGGCGACGGCGGCGAGCCGGTCGGCGCGCAGCAGCGAGCCACGGGGCTTGAGGTTCGGCCACACGCCGTCCTGGAGGCCGGCGACGACCACCACTTCGTACTCCTGGCCGACCACGGCCTGCGGGGTGCACACGAGCACGGTCTCGTCGGCGCGGCGCGGGGCGAGCGAGTCCTCGGGCACGTCGCTGCCGAGCACGTCGTCGAGGAAGCGCCGCGCGGGCGCGCCGGGCAGTCGCTCGACGAACCGCTCGGCCGACGCGAAGAGCGCGACGGCGGCGTCGAGCGCCCGGTTCGCCTCCTCGGCGAGGAGCCCGTGCCCGTTCGCCTGCGCGGCCCATTCGGCGGCGAGCCCGCTGCCGTCCCAGATCGCCCAGAGCACCTCCTCGATGGTGCCCCCCGCGTCGGCGACCCGGCGTCCCTCGGCGAGCACGCGGCCGAGCCGGCCGGCGCGGCGCGCGACACGGTCGTCGATCGACTCGAAGCCGCCGACGACGCCGAGCGCCTCGACGAGCAGCTCGTCGCCGGTGCGGTCGCCGCCCGCGGCGAGTTCGTCGCGTCGCAGCGCGAGCCGCAGCCGTCGCAGCCCGACCCCGTCGAGCCGCCCGAGCGGGCCGGCGAGCAGGTCGCCCGCGAGCTCGGCGGTGAGCGGCTCGCGCCCGACCACGTACGACGCCGCGCGCAGCAGCAGCGCGGCCGCGGCCTCGTCGCGCAGTGCCGAGCGGGCCGCCGAGGTGCGGGTCGGCACGTCGGCGACCGACAGCGCGCGCTCGACCGCGGCGATCTCGCCGCCCGAGCGCAGCACGACGGCCATGCGCGACCACGGCACGCCGTCGAGCAGGTGCCGCTCGCGCAGCAGCGCCGCGATGTCGTCGCACTCGGCCGCGTGCGACGGCGCGTCGATGCGCACGATCGGCGCGATGCCGTCGGCCCCGGCGGCCCCGGCGGCGATGCCGGTTGCTTCGTCGGGCGCGCGATCGCCCGGTTCCGTCGCGCCCTTGGCAACCGGGGAGAAGAACGTGGAAATGGTGTCA